>ENA-ORTY01000512-ORTY01000512.1-human-gut-metagenome-genome-assembly--contig:-NODE-512-length-51686-cov-8.398501_pt1 | contig 51686 bp, 40 predicted proteins | sample MGYA00241917_ERZ509198 | MGnify/ENA primary metagenome ERZ509198 (study PRJEB26280, sample SAMEA2338857) | human gut metagenome | biome: human gut; feature: human-associated habitat; material: faeces...
CAGCAATCGCCACCGCAGAAAAGCCCATATCAATCAAGAGTGAAATGTGGCTGTGACGGAGATCGTGAATGCGGATACGCTTCACGCCTGCCGCCTTTGCCCCTCTGTCCATCTCGTGATGAAGATAGCTTTTCGTCACCGTAAAGATACGGTCTTTCTTCTTCAATCCGTAAAGCATACCGAGATATTCTTTCATTTCCTCACACAGAAACTTCGGCATTTTAATCGTGCGGTTGCTCTTTTTCGTTTTCGGAGAAGTAATCACATCCTGCCCTTTCAAACGCTGATAGGATTTATTGATTGTGACTGTTTCCTTATCAAAGTTGAAATCTGCCGGAGTCAAAGCTAACAGCTCGCCCTCTCGGATACCGCACCAGTAAAGCATTTCAAACGCATAAAAGGAAACAGGCTTGTCCATCATCTCAAAAGAGAATTTCTTGTATTCTTCCTTTGTCCAGAACAGCATTTCCTTGTGTTCCTCACGTCCCATATTTCCCACCTTTGCCGCAGGATTGGAACGCAGTTCATAGTAGCGGACAGCGTGATTGAAAATGGCGGACAACTGATTGTGCAGCGTTTTCAGATACGTCTGTGAATAAGGCTTTTTCTTCTCATCACGATAGGCAAGCATTTCATTCTGCCAAGTAATAATCTCCTTTGTGGAAATCTCGCTGATTTTCAGTTTCCCGAAATACGGAAGTATCTTTGTGCGTATGATATGCTCTTTGGTAAGCCACGTGTTTTCCTTCAAACGGTTCTTCACATCATTGATATAAAGCTCCGTAAAGGCTTCAAAACTCATATCAAGGTCTGAAGAAGTCTGCAATTTGAACATTCTTTCCCATTCCTGTGCTTCTCGTTTGGTAGCAAAGCCACGCTTGCATTTCTGCTTGCGTTCCCCTTTCCAGTTCACATACCTTGCCATCACATACCAAGTACCGTTATCTTCATTCTTAAATACCGGCATTTACATTTCCCCCTTTCCTGCTCCGTAGAGCCTTTCGTAAAAATACTGGCGATTTACACGCCCTGCAATCGTAATAAAGCCCTTTGCTTTCAATTCCTCATTTAATTGTCTGATGAGTTTATATGCATAAGGTTTTGATACGTTTAGTTCCTGAGCCACATCTTCGGCTCGGATAAATCTGTTTTCCATATCCTTTTTCTTCCTTTCTTAAAATAATTTTTTGCTTGCCGCTTTCTCCGTGTTAAAGTTCCAACAGGCACTCCTGCTTGTCGGCAGGCGCTGTGCTGTCCCAATGCACCGCAGTACATCAGGCGCTCGCTCGTATAGGGGTTCCCGAAAAGTCGGAGACTTTTGGGGAAGAGGAGGAGCAGTGCAGCGAATGAGCTTTTGTGCTTGCACACAAGCGAACGATACGGAACTTGCTCCGACGAGGTCTTGGCGGTTTGGCTTTTCGGACGGTCATTCAGTTGTCGCATTAAGCATATTTGTTTAATTCGTAATTTATTTTACTAAACATATTTGCTATTGTCAAGTGGTTGCAAAGAAAATATTAAACATTTTTGTTTCGGTTTTTCTTGACTTCCACTAAACATTTCTGCTATACTTATTTCACTAAATATAAAAGGAGCGTATCATTATGGCTATCAGCGAAAGAATACATTTTTTCAGACTAATGCGTGGTATGACACAAAAGTATCTCGGTACAGCAATCGGTTTTCCAGAAAAGAGTGCTGATGTGCGTTTGGCACAGTACGAAACTGGTACACGCAAACCGAAAGCAGACCTTACAAATGCATTGGCACAGGTGCTTGATGTTTCTCCACAGGCTCTTGATGTTCCTGACATAGACAGCTATATCGGTCTTATGCACACTCTGTTTACCCTTGAAGATATTTACGGTCTTACTGTCAGTGAAGCAGACGGAGAGGTATGCTTAAAGGTCAACAAGGACAAAGGCAGAGAAGCATATGAACTCCTCAAAATGCTGTATGCTTGGAAAGAACAGGCAGACAAGCTATCTTCCGAAGAAATCAACAGAGAAGAATACGATAACTGGCGTTACCATTATCCAGAGTTCGACACCACACAGCGTTGGGCAAAAGTTCCATCACAGGAATTAAGTGACGCTCTCGTGGAAGCATTCAAAGACCACTTGAAAGATAAATAAGCACCTACAGGACCTGCCACTGGCAGCTCCCTACAGATGCTTTGGCAACGACAAAAAAGCCCTTAACTATGGTTATTAACCACAGCTAAGGGCTTAGTTTATAATATGGAATTTGTTCAGAGCCAAGCTCCGAACTTTAGTCTGCAAGCCACCTGTTAATTGTTCCGTTACCCATAAACCACTGGATAACAAGAATAATGGCACTTGCTATGACTGTTATCAATTTGTTATCAAAAGACTTCTTGAAGTGCTGCAAACCCGCATAAATACTGGATTCTTAAAGCATTCCAAATTACTCCAGTTCAATCGTCCCAGGCGGCTTACTCGTCAAATCGTAGAGTACGCGGTTGACGCCTTTCACCTCATTGATGACGCGGGTCATAACTTTGAACAGCACGTCAAACGGGATTTCTGCAGCTTCTGCGGTCATAAAATCAGATGTGATGACTGCGCGCAGCGCAACTGCATAATCGTAGGTTCTTTCATCGCCCATAACGCCAACAGAACGCATGTTGGTCAGTGCTGCAAAGAACTGTCCCAGTCCTTTGTCGCAGCCTGCTTTGGCAAGCTCTTCGCGGTAGATAGCGTCTGCATCCTGAACGATGCGAACTTTCTCCGGAGTCACCTCGCCTACAATACGAACACCCAGACCAGGACCGGGGAACGGCTGACGGTATACAAGGTATTCAGGAATGCCAAGTTCCAGACCGGCACGACGAACCTCATCTTTAAACAGAAGACGCAACGGCTCGACGATTTCCTTGAAATCAACGCAGTCCGGAAGACCGCCTACGTTATGATGAGACTTGATCACAGCAGATTTACCGAGACCACTCTCGATTACGTCCGGATAAATCGTTCCCTGTACGAGGAAATCCACAGCACCGATTTTCTTTGCTTCTTCTTCGAATACTCGGATAAATTCTTCTCCAATAATCTTACGTTTTTTTTCAGGATCAGAAACACCCGCCAGTTTGGAATAGAAACGTTCCTGTGCGTTTACGCGGATAAAGTTTAAGTCGTACTGACCGTCCGGGCCGAATACAGCTTCTACTTCATCTCCTTCATTTTTACGAAGCAGACCATGATCTACAAACACACAGGTCAGCTGCTTGCCGACCGCCTTGGACAGCAGAACTGCTGCAACAGAAGAATCCACACCGCCGGAAAGTGCACACAGCACCTTGCCGTCTCCAACCTTTTCACGGATCTGGTGGATCGTTGTCTCCACGAAAGAATCCATCTTCCAGTCGCCTGTGCATCCACAGATATCATATACGAAATTGGAAAGCATCTTAGTGCCTTCCTGAGTATGCATAACCTCCGGATGGAACTGTACTGCATACAGCTTCTTCTCTGCATTTTCCATTCCTGCAACCGGACACACTGGTGTATGGGCTGTAATTTTGAATTTCTCCGGTGCTTTTTCAATATAATCGGTATGACTCATCCAACAGATCGTGCTGGGGGATACATTTTTAAATAATGCAGATTCTGTATCCACTGCAACCTCAGTCTTACCATATTCGCTGACAGGCGCAGTTTTTACGCTGCCGCCCAGCATATAGGACATAAGCTGTGATCCATAACAGATTCCCAGAATCGGAATACCCATTTCGAATATCTCTTTCGGGCATCTGGGGGAATCCTCTCCGTATACACTGTTGGGACCACCTGTAAAGATGATACCCTTAGGGTTCATTTCCCGGATCTTATCCAGACTGAGCGTATAAGGATGCACTTCACAATATACATTACATTCTCTGACTCTTCTGGCAATCAGCTGATTGTACTGTCCGCCAAAGTCAAGAACAATAACAAGTTCCCGATCCATTCGTCTCCTCCTCGAGTTAATTTTGAAACAACAGGGCCAACAGTCTGAAAAAGTGTACCCGCACTCCATGACCACTGACCTGATATCATCATAATGAACAATTATAGTTGGAATCCCCTGTTCTGTCAAAGGTTTTCCATGCCGTTTCCTTTTCTGATTTACGAAAAAGATCGACCATCGCACCGATTAATCATTCACCGTCTAAAGTCACTGCAATTCGGTAACCTTATTTCAACTTTTTTGCGCAAAATGCTCCCATTTATGTCCCTTATATCGGAGCACATAGAAGATTTCCCGCACAACCCAGTCGATAAACATCGCCATCCAAATGGAAACCAGGCCAAAGTGACAAACATAAGTGAATACGTAAGCAAGCACGACTCGAAATACCCACATGGAAAAAATAGCAACACTCATCGGCCAGACTACATCGCCTGCTGCCCTCAGTGTATTCGGAACGCCAAACGCCGGCATCCAAAGAAATGCACTTGCAACCGCATGGATCCGTACAATCTGAATCGTCAGCTGAGCTGCATCCGGTCCGAGATTGAAAAAGGTTACCAGTATCGGAGCTGACAGGTAAAGAATGATCGACAGACAGCCGATTCCGATCATCGCATCCCTGCAAAGACGTCTGGTATAATAACGCGCCTGGTCATATCTTCCTGCGCCAACGCATACGCTGACTACCGATACGATCGCAAGGTTGATGGCAAAGCCCGGCAGGTTATTCCAGTTCGCAATTGTACCCGTAACCGCATTTGCAGCGATCGCAGAAGTCCCCATTGTTGCGACTGCACTCATAACGAGAATTTTACCCAGCTGAAACATGCTATTTTCCAGACCGTTTGGAATCGCGATATACAGGATCTTCTTAATCAGACTGCCATTAAACTTCCAGGTGATCTGCCCGCAGAGGTTGATTTCTTTTTTGGTTTGGAACATCAACAAAAAAATCACAACTGCCGCTACATATCTGGAAATGGTAGTCGGGATCGCAACGCCTGCTACACCCATGTGCAAACCATAAATGCAGATCGCATTGCCGACCACATTGATTACATTCATCAGCAAGGACACCCACATCGTCACCTTTGATTCGTTCATCGCCCGAAACAACGCCGCACAGGAATTATATATGGCAAGTGCAACAAACGAATACGTCGTGATAATCAGATAGGTCTTGCTCGCCTTCATAACGTCATCCTCGATTTTACCGAACATCAGACGCAGCAGCGGATCATGTGCCGTTATAAAAATAACGGAAATAACGAACGCGAGCAGTGTGGCGAACAATAAGATCTGCCATGCCGACTTACATGCGTCCTCTCTTTTCTTTTTCCCAAGGAAATGTCCTGAAACGACTGCACCGCCGGTTGCCAGAGCAGAGAACACATTGATCAGCAAAATGTTGACCGTGTCTACCAGTGAAACGCCTGAAACCGCCGCTTCTCCCGCCGCAGAAACCATAATCGTATCCGCCATTCCAACAGCAATTGCAAGAATCTGTTCAATGATCAGCGGTATAATCAGCTTCCGCAGATCCTTCCCCGAATAAAGCATTTTCCCCTCCATCCCGCAAAATATGCGGTTTTTTATTTCTCATTTGTCTGGCTTTTTCCCTTACACTGAGTATAGCATATTTTCCCTGTCCCCGTAATATCTTGTAAAAAATGTTCTTTAGGGGATTTTATGAAAGAATATATTGAAGAACGTGCCCTGGCAGTAGCCGGCTATATTATCGAATCCAACGCGACCGTCCGACAAGCTGCCCGTCAGTTTGGAATCAGCAAATCCACTGTACATAAAGATATCACGGAACGTCTGATGCAGGTCAATCCGGCTCTGGCAAAAGAAGCCCGAAAGGTACTCGATATCAACAAATCCGAGCGCCATATCCGCGGCGGTATGGCAACCAAGGAAAAATATGAGCACGAGCATCTGCTGCACGCCTGCCAGAGAGCCGTATCCTGAATTTGACAGCACTCACCGCAGCAGTTCCAACAGTTCCTCGCGGGTCAGACCCTGCGCCTGCAGGCTCTCCCCTCCGAGGATTCTGTCTGAAAGCTGCAGCTTGCGTTCCTGCAGCTCCACGATTTTCTCTTCAATCGTCCCTTTGGCAAGAATTCGGTAAACATTGACCACATTTTTCTGCCCGATCCGGTGTGCACGGTCCGTCGCCTGATTCTGTACTGCGCTGTTCCACCACGGATCGAAATGGATTACCACGTCTGCTGCCGTGAGATTCAACCCGGTTCCTCCCGCTTTCAGGGAAATACAGAATACCGGAACTTCATCGTGCGCAAACGACTCCACCATTTCGATTCTTTTTTCTTTCGGAGTCGCGCCGGTCAGCATGTGACTTGCAATCTTTTCCTCCTCCAAAATCCGGTATAGGCGCTCCAGCATCGTTGTAAACTGAGAAAACAGGAGTACCTTGTGCCCGTTTTCCACTGCGTTTCGGATCAGCCCACGCACAAGCTCTGTCTTTGCAGATCCTCCTTTATAATTATCATACAAAAGCGCCGGATCGCAGCAAAGCTGTCTAAGGCGCGTCAGTTCCGCCAGAATTTCGATCTTATCCGTCCGGATTTCCTCGTCGGATTTTTCCTCCAGCATCAGCTTCATACGTCTGACATGGGCATCATACAGCTCCTGCTGCTCCCCATCCATTTCGGCATACAGGTTTTCCTCCAGCTTGTCCGGCAAATCCTGCAGCACTTCTTTTTTCAGGCGCCGCAGAACGAATGGACGGATCAGCCGCTGCAGCCGCTTCGCAGCGCCTTCGTCCTTATGCTGGACAATCGGCTGTTCCAGCTCTGTCCGAAACCGCTGATAGCTGTACAAATACCCGGGCATGAGATAATCAAAAATGCTCCACAGTTCACTCAGCCGGTTCTCTATCGGTGTACCCGTCAGCGCAAGCCGGAATCCGGTCTGAACCTGCTTGACTGCCCTCGCCGCCTGCGTTCCGTGATTTTTGATATACTGCGCTTCATCGATCACCTCGCAGAAAAAATGAAGTTCCTGATAGTCTGTGATATCCCGACGGAGCAGATCATAGGACGTAATCAATACATCCACTTCTTTCCAGCGATCCAGAACTTCCTTGCGCTGCTGAACATTTCCCGTTACCATATCCGCTTTCAGCGAAGGCGCAAACCGTTCCAGCTCATGCTTCCAGTTATAAACAAGTGACGCCGGGCAGACGATCAGGCTGCATCCGGTGTGCTCTGTCAATAGGAAGCTGATGACCTGCAGCGTTTTTCCAAGCCCCATATCGTCCGCCAGAATTCCGCCGAACCGGTTGCTGTAAAGCATTCCAATCCACGCAGCACCGGCTTTCTGATATTCCCGTAAAATTCCTTTTAAGGAATCCGGCACATAGTCCTTTTCGAAATCCGGATTCTGCAGCTTCTCGATCCGACTCGCGAAAGATACATCCCGAATCACCTCCATCATGGCGTTTTCCTGCAGCGTCTCATCCAGATACAGCATCCGATACGCCGGAACCTCGATTTTGTCCTGCATCAGCTGCTTATCTGTCAGCTGCAGCGCCTGGCGCACCTCCTGCAGGGATTCCAGACCATTTTCTTCCATATTTACAAAGTCGCCGTTCTTGAGCCGGTAGAATTTTCGTTTCCGATCATAACGGGACAAAATTTCCATCAGCTCTTCCCTCGGCATATCCTGAGAAGACACTGTCAACTCCAACAAGTCGCCGCCCATGGAAATTCCAACGGATACGCCGGGCGACGGCAGAACCCGCACTTTTTTCAACGCATCGGAAACATACACCTCACCGATTGCAGAAAGCTGCACGATTCCTTCTGTCAGGAGACGATAAAACAATTCGTCGTCCTGATAAATAATCATTTCTTTTTTCAGATCATCATAAGTATTGCAATAGGAGCTTACAATCCGCGCTGCTTCCGACTCGCTGACAAGATCCCGTCTGTCAATATCCCCTGTCAGATCGTATACACTATACTCCCGTTCTCCATAGCAGGCGATTGCACGACAGCTGACCAGTTTCTCCTGTGGCATATCCAGATAAAACTGGAATTTTACTGCCGACAATTCCGTTTGCTTTTCATCGACTCCTTTGATCTCGCATTGAAAATGTTCTTTTAATATCGGCATCAACTGTCTGAAAAATGCCGGCAAATCCTCTTCCTGCAAAAAAGCCGTCCGGTTCGGGAGCTTTTTCATACAGTCCAAAAACTCGGTCACTTCTCCCAGCCCTTCATTGGAAATCCGATAAATCAGTCCGTCCTTAAAATACACCTGATCCCGTTCACAGGCATATCCGAACACATTTTCCAGGGAAAGCTCTGCACCACCTTCCGTTCCCGTCAGCTGCAATCTGCGTTCCAGTGCTGCGTCCGTGACATGCCAACGGCTCTCCGTTCCATCCAGCTGTACATAAAATACCCGGTTTCCCATCGCATCCAGAAATCCATCCAGTCCCCAGCCATCCAGCACGATCGTCCGAGCTTTCGGGAGCGCTGCCCGATACAGATAGGAATAACCGCTCGTCTGCAGATACGCCTTTTCATAACGGCCAACCCACTGCTCCAGAAATTCCACAAGCGGTCGCGATTCTTCGGTAAAGCTTCCTTTTATATGAACAAATTCCAGACTTTTTCCATAGGAATAGCTGCTTTGCTCCCGAAGCGCGCGGATCATGGAAAAAATATCCTTTACAATATACATCCTGCCGATCCCGATTCGAAATTCCGCCCGGCATTCACGCGTATCACAAATAAGAAGCGGCTCCAGACGCACCTTCCCAAAGCTTTCTTCCTGCAGAACCGGAAGCATATGCCGGGCAGTCTGTTTCTGCAGAAGCTCTTTTAACTGTCTGGTCGTCTTCCGCTTCGGAACACCGGCAAGAAGCATGCTATCGCTTCTGGAGGCTGTAGTATTTCCCGGGGACCTGAGATTTTCCTGAATCTTTATCCCGTCCGTTGCTTCACCGATTTCTTTCTGGAAGCCTTCCAGCCCACGCTGTTTCAGGAACTCCGACAGACTCATATGCTCTTCTTCCACCCGGTCCGGATTTTCCAGATAATATAAAAGCACCGCCGTACAATGCTTGCACAGACCCTCATAGGAATAAAATGCAGGACAATCGCACCATGCCTCCTGCACGCTGTCTTCTTCCTCATCCAGCAGGATCCTCACGTCATAAAGATTTCTCCCGCTCCCTTTGACGTCCGCCTGAATCTGCCTGCCTTTTTTCGTAGTTTTTATCTGAAAGCGCCTGATCTTGCCCTGCCGCCAGATATCTACCCCTCTGGAATAGGAATACCCTGCCAGCTTTCGAATCTGTTCCCGTGTGATCATGCTGTAAGCCTCCGCTCCCGCTATCTGCGGTCCGTTCCTGCTGCCCCTGCCTATGGCTGCGATGCAGCCTGACTGCATTGTGATCTCGCCAACCTCATCTTTTTATTATAGCAAGGAACTTTCTCTCCTACAACACACGCCGCGGGATTTCCGGAAAATTTGGTATTACAGTTCACTCGTCCCTTACGATTTTATGAACTGCTCTGCACTTCTGCTTCCAGCAAAAAACCAAAATAAACTGCCTGCCGTCTGAAAAAGGAGGCGTCTTCCAATATCTCATGCTCCTGATGGCGTCCTTGCGGCACGATCAGGGAATCCAATTCTGTTCCGAGATAACTGCTCAGCGCATAAAAATTGTCCAGCGATGGCAATGCCTTGCCCTGAAACCAGTTATAGATAGACTGCATCGCCGCCAGTCCCAAAAATTGTTTGATTTCTTTTGCCTCGATATTTTTCTTAATACAGGCTTCTTTTAACCTCTGTCCTGTCCGTAACACGTCGATAAGCGGATATCCCATTTCTACCTCCTTGCTGTCTCTCCATCTTCTCTGTTTTGTCCTTCTCCCGTTTGTTTCCTTTCTGCTTGCTTTTGTTATTGTAACTGTTCCGTACCCTCACAGTTACGCGCAAAAATCCATTTCAAATCGGCTGCGCCGATAGGATTTTTGCCTTCTCGTCTAAGTTTTCTTACGGTCAGCGCAGTAAATGCGCAGACCTGCGGAACAGTTACTTGTTATTTTCTATTTATTCTACCTCATTGCGTGTCCCATTGTACGGACTCGCACCAAAAGATTCGTTACAGCTTACTGGAAAAGACCCACCGCACAGCCATGCGGAATTCCCGCGCCCGGACAGCGCTGACCGTTCTCATGGATTTCAACCTGTCCGGCAACTCCGGCAGGTCTGTATCATTAATCAAAATTTAAACTATCTTTCTATCTTTTCTACCAGACTAAATTCTGTTTGCTTGGGGCACAACTACCGGGGAGGGTAGTGTGTCTGGGGTCCGTTTTGGGAATTTCGTGCGGAGGGTCTGAGCAATCCGTTTTGTTATACGTATCATTCTGTCCTATTGAGGAGGATGTGCACTACCCATTGTCTAAAGCCAATGGGCTTCCTGCTTCGCAAACCTCTTCAAAGTCTTGCATCCACCTCCAAACAGACTCGGCGGATTCAGACCTGATGCTACACTTCAATCCAGGTCGCAGCATTTGACAGCGCAAGCTTCGTGTCCAGCTCCAGAAGTAATTCTTCCCTGCTCTCCTGAATCCTTTCTGTCAGACTGCGGAGCTTCGACAGCTCCTGTGCAGAAAGGATAGGCTGCGGCGGCTTGAGCTGTCCAGCGTTGGCACGGCTGCCTTTCTCCTGCCCGGCGCTGCCTCTTCCTGCAGACGGATTCTGCAAAATCACTACATTTCCTTTCAGTGCCGGGCGGCGTCCAGACGGATTCTGACCGTGCTTGAAAAACGCCTTCTGTTTTTTCAAAATGCTTTCCAGGCGATTCATCAACAGCTGCTCAAATGCAGTGTCGGCCGTCTCTTTATCGTTCAGGCGGCTGCGCAGGGCGACTGCCTCCGAGACGGTCATATAGCCACGCGAGGTATCCAGCCATGTCTCTCCGTTCGATCTGGCGACCGCGCTGCAGATCGAATCATACCGGAGGATCAGGGCCTGGATCTGCTGCAGGGCGGCATCGAGGTGCGCACCGCAATGCGCACTTGTCCCGTCAGATACCGCACCATGTCCTATGTTGCCAGACACAGCTGACTGTGCCTGCTTTCTGCCTGTCTGAGACGCGTCGAACCGCGCGCTTCTCCGTTCTGCAAAAGCGCCGTCCGTGCCTGCCTCCCTTCCCAGCTGTCCGATCTTCTTCGTGATCCGCTTCTTTAAAAGTTCGCGCTCCTTCAGCGCCTCTGTCACCGTCATCCTGCTCTTCATCGTCATCGCCCCTGTCTGCATTGTGAACTCCCCATCGCCTTATGCCAGTGGGATTGCGGCAGCCTGTTTTTTACTCTGTTATCATTTTATTCCAGATTTTTACCTCTGTCATCCAGTTACAAACTGATTGACAAACAGATGTTCTGTGCGTTAAAATATTTGTTTTTACGATACCTTCCGCTGATTCGCAGCTCAGGTTTCCTACGAAAAGGAATACGTGAGCTGCGATACATTTTCCGGGTCGATTCTTGTCAAAAATTTCGCATTCCTATATACTGATATAGGATGATGCAGGATTGTGAGAGTGCGCAGCACAGAACACTCTACAGACCTCAAGGTCGGGGCTTTTGCCATGTTGCCCACGGCCCCATCCGGCATCATAGATATAAAAAACCACTCCGCAAGGATTGCCCTGCATAGGATTGTCACTGCTGCAGGACAGAATGAGAGGCATTATGATACAGCTTCAGACAAAATTCAGTCGGCAGGTCGATGAACATAACGTTCTCCCGGAATATCCGCGACCGTCGCTGGTTCGTACTTCTTATTTGAATTTAAACGGGCGTTGGGAATGCGCCTTTTCCAAAACACCAGAAATCCCGCTTTCCTTCGATTTGAGCATTCTGGTTCCGTTTTCCCCGGAATGTCAGCTTTCGGGCGTTTCCAGACAGCTAAAGCCCGGCGAATATCTCTGGTACCGCCGCACCATCCCCCTCGCAAAACCGCAACAGGATAAGCGTATCCTGCTCCATTTCGGCGCTGCAGACCAGACGGCGGAGGTCTTTGTCAATCGGATTTCTGCAGTGCGTCACTGCGGCGGCTATCTGCCTTTTTCTGCAGATATCACAGATTATCTCCAGGAGGGCGACAACGAACTGATCGTCCGGATTCAGGATGAAAGCAACACGTCCTGGCATGCGCGCGGCAAGCAGTCCTTAAAGCCCGGCGGCATGTTTTATACGGCGCAGAGTGGCCTGTGGCAGACGGTCTGGATGGAAATTGTTCCAGTCAATTATATCGAACAGATTTTTTATCACACCGACTATGATCAGGGACTCGTCCACTTAAAAGTGCTGACACAGCACTCCGCCCCGGTCGAATGCGTGATCTCCGGCAAGGACATGGAGCCGGTCTGCATAAACGGTATGACCAACTCCGAGCTGATCGTTTCTCTGCCCGATTTCCATCCCTGGTCACCGGAAGACCCGTTTTTATATCTCGTCAGCCTAAAAAGCGGCGTCGATCGCGTATCCAGCTATTTTGCGATGCGAAAATGCGATATCCAGACCGCGCCGGACGGCACACAGCGCTTTTTCTTAAACAATAAACCGTATTTTCAGGCGGGCGTACTGGATCAGGGCTACTGGCCGGAAAGTCTCTACACCGCACCGACGGACGAAGCGTTGACCGCCGATATTTCGCGGATGAAGAAGCTCGGCTTCAACATGCTGCGCAAGCACGCCAAAATCGAGTCCGAGCGTTTTTACTACCACTGCGACCAGCTGGGCATGCTCGTCTGGCAGGACATGGTAAACGGCGGTTCCGCCTATAAGCACTGGTTCGTCACCTATCTGGCGACTTTGATGAACTGGAATCATATTTCTTTTTCCGACGATGAAAAGCACGCCGGTCTGCTCTCCCGGCTCCATCCCGAGGGAAAAGACGAATTCCGGCGCGAAATCACAGAAACCATCGCCTTTTTGTACAACCATCCCAGCATCGTCGTCTGGGTTCCATTTAATGAAGGCTGGGGGCAGTTCGACGCGCTCGCGGCATGCGAACAAATCCGCACGCTCGATTCCTCCCGACTGGTCGATCACGCAAGCGGCTGGTTTGACCAGAAGGGCGGCGATATTTTGAGCCTGCATTATTATTTTCTGAAATTAAAATTCAAACCGGAAAGCAAACGTGCGGCGGCGCTGACCGAATTCGGAGGATATTCCCTTTCGATCCCCGGACACAGCTGCTGTAAAAAAGTATACGGCTACAAAAAATTCAACTCCACCGGTGCGCTGACCTACGGCTATATCGACCTGATCCGACAGACGATTCTGCCCGCTGTCAAAAAAGGCATCGGAGCGACCGTGTATACACAGCTTTCCGATATTGAAGAGGAAACAAACGGAATTTATACTTACGATAGAGAAATCTGTAAAATTGACCCCGACACGCTCCGCAAATGGAACCGGGCACTCAAAGAAGCTGGAGAATGTAAAACATATGCCGACCATCCTACCGATCACTGATTTTCTTGACCCGCAGCTGGACATCTATGCCCGCCTTTCCGAGAATCAGCTGTTAAACCGCTGCGACCCACAGAATGGAATTTTTATTGCCGAAAGCCCAAAGGTCATCGAACGCGCGCTGGACGCCGGCTGCATCCCGATCTCTTTTCTGACGGAGGACAGACATCTGGAAAATCAGGCGGTTCCGTTTCTGGAGCGCTGCCCGGACATCCCGTTTTTTTCCGCCCCGTTTGAGGTGCTCACACAGCTGACAGGCTTTGCCCTGACCCGCGGTATGCTCTGCGCCATGAGACGTCCGAGGCTCCCCTCCGTCGAGGCGCTCTGCCGGACTTCCAGCCGTCTTGTTATTCTGGAAAATATTATGAATCCCACCAACATCGGCGCGATTTTCCGCTCCGCTGCCGCTCTCGGCATGGACGGCGTGCTGCTGACCTCTGACTGCTCCAATCCGCTTTACCGGCGCGCGATCCGCGTCAGCATGGGAACCGTTTTCCAGATTCCGTGGACCTTTCTGGACAGCAGCTGGCCGCTTCCTGGGATTTCCGAATTAAAAAATCACGGCTTCCACACCGTTTCGATGGCGCTTCGCCGTGATTCTGTTTCGATTGATGATCCAAAGCTTTCTTCCAAACAAAAGCTCGCTGTCATCCTCGGCTCCGAAGGGGAAGGACTGTTGGATGAAACTATCAACAACTGCGATGACACCGTCTGTATCCCGATGTTCCACGGAGTGGATTCCTTAAATGTTGCCGCTGCAAGCGCAGTCGCATTCTGGGAGCTGGGGAAAAAATAAACCAGGTCTCAAGGCAGCCCGTCGCGCGCCTCAGTTCAGCAAGAGATAATCTGCTGTTCAAACCGTATCAAAATGGTTCAAAAACCCCGGAAAATCAAGGTTTAATAGTGATAAGGTACTATTTAGCTTTGCGAGGGGCAGAGAACGGTGTGACCTCAATGGTCACGCCATTTTTCTGCGTCCAGGGGTAGATTTCGCAACAACAGGCTCGGATATCACAGGAATCTCTACATCATCCACGAAGTTGAAATAGATTTTTACCTTCTGTACCCGCTTGCCGCTGGATTTGTCCGGTGGAAACACCTCAATTTTCTTGATATACTCATTGACTATCGTAGGTGTCAATTTCTGCACATCCACATACTTCTGTGTCAGGGCTACAAAGGCATCCACATCTGCACTCATGGTTTCCTGCGTTTCCAGCCATTCTTCCGTCACTTCGATTTCGAGTTTTAACCGCTCCTGCACCCTGTCCCACTGAGCCTGTGATACAATAGCATCCTGCGTATCCGGCAGGATGAACATATCCTCCGGGGAATTGGGAATCCGCTGTTTCAGCTTATAGGATTTGGAATAGATCTTGAAATTACAGGTACAGCCTGTGTATTCCATCCGTTCCAGAATACCAGCAACGGATTGTCCAGCCCAATGATACGGTCTTTCCGGCATCGGTTTTCCTTTGCGCTGGGCATACAGGGCTTTTGTCGTCAGGACTTTTTGATCTTCCAAAATTCTGGCTATGGCATCCGGTCCTTTTCCTGAAACAGTCAGGTCAAAGATATATTTGACGATAGGAGCTGCATCTTCGTCCAAAATCCAATGATCTTTGTCCGCAGGGTCACAACGGTAGCCGTAGGGCGGCTTGCCCATGTGCTTGCCGCTGATTCCTCTTTGGTGGAGACTAACACGGACTTTCTTGCTGGTATCACGGGGATACCATTCATTGAACAGATTTCGGATTGCAGCCATACCCTCGCTGTCGCCCCGTTCACTGTCCACCCCGTCATTGACGGCGATAAATCGCACATCATAGCTGGGGAAGATAATGTCTGTGTACTGTCCAACAGTCAGGTAATCACGCCCGAAGCGGCTCAGGTCTTTGACCAGCCAGCAGCCGACAAGTCCCTGCTTTACAGGGTCGAAGCCCTCCTGTACGCCGGGACGATTGAAGTTCGTCCCGGTATAGCCGTCATCCACCAGAATTTTCAGGTTGGTGTACCCATGTTCTTTTGCGTATCTGGTTAAAAACTCTCTCTGAAAACTTGTAAAAATGCAAGTCCGGGACGGCAGTGTTCACACAAAATTGGTTGATATTGTTCCGTAAATAGAATATAATTGAAGCTACTATGAATCAGGAGGGACGATACAGAAATGAAATACCTGTCTACATTTGAAGTTGCCGAGAAATGGGGGATCTCTCCCCGGAGAGTTGGTATCCTCTGCAACAATGACCGCATACCGGGCGCACAGCGGGCAGGAAGCCGCTGGATCATCCCGGCAGACGCTGAGAAACCGACCGATGCCCGCATCAAAAGCGGAAAATATATCAAGCAGAAAGCTGACAGACAGAAGGAAGCATAATGGCAGATACTTATTTACCTGCCGATGTCCGAAAAAGAATCATTGATGTAATGAGAGAACGTAAGTTGACACAGCGAGAGCTGGCACTTCGGATTGACGTGAACGAAAGTACAATCAGCCGCTTCCTCAGCGGAAAGACTGAGAAGCTGAGCGAAGAAAGCGTTATCCGTATCGCCAGAGTGTTCAATGTCTCCACGGATTTTATCTTGGGTACTACCGTAATCCCGGACAAAAAGAACTACGATATTTCAGAACTAGGGTTATCTGTTGAAGCTGCAAAGAACCTTTATACCGGAAAAGTCAACAATGATGTTGTCAACCGTCTATTAGAAAATCCCCGTTTCGCCACGGTTACTTATATGATTGCACAGCATTTGGATGATACCCTTGCAGGTGGATATGCCGCACAAAACCAGATGTTTGCTACCGTTGGCTCTCTGCTGCTGGGACAGAATCAAACTCCCGAAGCAGTACAGGCCGCAAGAACCGCCAATGCTATGAAAGTTCCCACTTATCAGGCAGACCAGACCACGATTCAAAACACTTTTATGACAGTGGTTAAGGAAATCAAAAAGGAAGCAGGCAGCGATTTAGCCGCAGCAAGGGCAATATAGCTGATTCCAGAGTGCAGAATCCGGAGCAGATTTACATTGCAAAGGAAACCCACGAAGAAATCCATACGGCTCTGCAAATGATTGAGGCACGAGAGAAAGCCTACCTCTGGTATCGCTTTGGCTTTGCAGATGATATACTCCATCCCCTGAATGAAACTGCGGACCACTTCCACCTGTCAGAGAGCAGAGCGAAGTCCACGGAAAAGCTGGCTTTGGATAACTTCTGGCTGGAGCTGCCGTGGTGGTATTGATTGAGTATAAATGAGATATTTTACAACACGAGGTTATTTTGATGAAATATAAAATTGCAATCTGCGACGATTCGGATGCAGACAGAGAATATGTTTTGAATATGGTGAACCGTTGGGCAGCGGGAGCTGGTCAGGTGGTACATACTGATACTTTCACGTCTGCTGAAAACTTCCTATTCCACTATGCTGAGGAAAGTGACTACGATATTCTGCTCCTGGATATTGAAATGGGTGATATGGACGGTGTGACGATGGCGAAGCAGCTTCGCAAGAACAACGATATTGTTCAGATCGTGTTCATCACGGGCTACTCCGACTATATCTCGGAGGGCTACGAGGTAGCTGCACTCCACTATCTGATGAAGCCTGTCAAGGAAGAAAAACTCTGTTCTGTCCTTGACCGTGCTGCTGAGAAACTGCAAAAAAATGAAACGGTATTGAATTTTGAGATCGGCGGAGAAATGCTGCGTTTGCCGATTTATCAAATTCGGTACGCTGATGTGTTTGGAAACTATGTTACAATACACGCCTTGTCTGATACGACGGTAAAAATGACCCTCGGAGAACTAGAAAAGCAGCTCGATGAACGTTTCTACCGTGTCGGGCGTTCTGCGATCATCAATCTGACGCAGATCAGCCGTGTAACCAAATCAGAAATTAAGCTCGTTGACGGAACTGCCATTCCTTTGCCCAGAGGAGCTTATGACGGTATCAATCGAGCGATTATTAACATGAGGTGAAGCAGATGGGATTATTTTCAAAGCGCATAGAAAAACAAATTGAATCCTATCAGCACGAGCTGATTGAAACGCATTATCGTGAAGTTGATAATATGTATCGACAGATTCGTGGTTGGCGGCACGATTACCGCAATCACATTCAGACGATGAAAGCCTACGCCGCCACAGAAAATTGGGAAGCTATCAAGAACTATCTTGACCTGCTGGACGAAGATTTGACTACCGTGGATACGGTTATCAAGACAGGTAATCCCATGACGGATGCGATTCTGAACTCAAAAATCTCTTTGGCAAAGTCCAAGGGTATTGCGGTGGTTGCGGATGCCCATATTCCCGTCAAACTGAAATCCTCTGAGATTGATTTGTGCTGCATCATCGGCAATCTTTTTGACAATGCCATCGAAGCAAGTGTGAAGCTGCCGGAGGAACAACGGCTCATTCGTGTCTATATGGATATGAAGAGCACCCAACTCTATATTTCCTTCACCAACTTCACCGCAGATAAGAAGGTGAAAAAGGAAGGTAGACTTTTCCGCAGCACCAAGGGAGAAGGTCACGGCTTTGGCTTGGTGCGTATTGATGCCATTGTGGAACGGCTCGATGGCTATATCAGCCGCAATAGCGAGGACGGAGCGTTTACAACGGAAATACTGCTTCCGCAGGTATAAAATTGCAATTCATCACCTGGAAATGACGATTCGTCCCCAAAATCATCTGGGGACGAATTTTTGTGTTATCCTATGCTCAGAAAGGATGATGGTTTTATGGTTAAGGAAAAAATTCAAAAGGCCAAAAAGCCAAAATACAACACCCTCCAAAATGTAGGCTGGATGGTGAAAATAGCTTGGAAAAACGGCAAGCGTGTTCTATTATTTTGCGTCCTTACCGCTATTTTGGAAGTGCTGTTCAATTTAGTTCAGTTATACATTGCTCCGGAGGTGCTGGCACGAGTTGAGCAGAAAACTCCTTTGTGGGAACTCCTAACGACTATCGGAGTATTTACGGCGGCGCTTTTTATCGTGCACGGATTTAAAAGAATATATAAGACAAAACACACTATTTCCACGAGTTGATGTGCGTTCTGCCGTCATTGCTAAAATTGCATGGAAGTGTAATGTTACTTCGTATCCAAATACATTGGATGCAAATTTCGTTAAGCTGCGTGAAAAGGCACATATGACGTGTGAGGGAAATAGTCAAGCCACCGAACACATCTGGCAGACAATCACTATGCTGCTCAAAAATGTTGGCGGGTTGATCGTTTATCTGACAATTCTTTCCCGTATAGATTTCTTGCTTCTTCTTGTTGTGATTGCTACTTGCGTTGCGGGATTCTTCGTTTCCAGATACACTAATAACTGGCGCTATGCCCATAGAGATGAAGAAGAAAACTATTTTCAAAAGAAATATTATCTGCGTACTAAGTCCGAATCTGTGGAGCTGGCGAAGGACATCCGAATCTTTGGCTTACAGAATTGGCTGAATGAGCTTCTGGATCAGATTCATAATCTTTACCTAGACTTTACTCTGCGCTGTGAGCGTGTCGAAGTTCTTGCTGATATTACAGAATCGGTACTCACGATGGCTCGTAACGGTATTGCTTATGTGTATCTCATCAACATGGCGCTGAATGAAGGGTTGAGCGTATCGGAATTTCTTCTGTATTTTACGGCTGTTACCACGTTCACCACTTGGGTTATGGGTATTATGCAGGAAATGAGCACCCTCCACAAGGAGAGTCTTGATATTTCCTGTGTTCGTGAATTTTTGGAATATCCTGAGCCGTTCAAATTTGAGGAAGGCAAAGAAATTCCTGCTGCGGATGGATACGAGTTGAAACTGGAAAATGTGTCTTACCGTTATCCCGGCGCAGACAAGGATACCATTCACGGATTAACTTTGACGGTACATCCCGGTGAAAGGTTGGCAATCGTTGGTCTGAACGGTGCAGGTAAGACTACCTTGGTCAAGCTTCTGTGCGGATTGTTAGACCCGACAGAAGGTCTTGTTCTGTTAAACGGAAAGGACGTTCGTGGCTTCAACCGCAGAAGCTACTATGATCTGTTTAGTGCGGTGTTCCAGGAGTTCTCCGTATTGGATGTCACGGTAGCCGAAGAAATTGCTCAAACCACAGAAGGTATCGATTATGACAAAATTGCGGATTGTGTGGAAAAGGCGGGCTTAACAACTACAATCGAGAAGCTGCCAAAAGGTATGCAGACTCATGTGGGACGTGAGGTGTACCTGGATGGCGTCTTGTTCTCCGGCGGTCAGACGCAGCGATTGATGTTGGCAAGAGCGCTCTACAAGGATGGACCGATTCTGCTTTTGGATGAACCTACAGCGGCGCTTGATCCCATAGCGGAAAACGATATTTATATGAAATACAGCGAGATGACGCAGGGAAAAACATCTATGTTCATTTCACACCGTTTGGCATCTACCCGCTTTTGTGACCGAATTATCTTTGTTGCGGACGGTGGCGTAAAAGAAGAAGGCACACACGAGAGTTTGCTTGCTTTGGGCGGCGAATATGCAAATCTATTTGAAGTACAGAGCCGCTATTACCAGGAAGGAAAGGAGTTCTGAATATGAAAGAAAAAGTAACAATACGCCATGCAGTTTCTTCTCATTTGCGTGGCATCAAGGAACTCCACAAGGTATCTCCTAAGTTCTTTCCACTTTTGACATTGCATTGCTTCTTCAGCGCTATTTTCCCTTATATCTCGGTTTTCTTTTCAGCACAGATATTGACAGAACTCGCAACCCTGCGCAGAGCAGACATCCTATGGAAATGGGTAATTGCAGGGGTCTTATGTGTTGGCGTTGTATCTATCTTGAAAGCCTTTCTGCAACGTCGTTATAACACTCTGCTTAATGATCTGTGGGGAAGAAAAGAAATTTTGTTTATTCACAAAATGTTTTCTCTCGACTTTTCAGAACTTGATAAACAGGAGAACCATGATCTTCGAGCACAGATCCAGCAAAACGAAAATTGGGCCGATTGGGGATTGATGATGGTTCAAGAAGTATATGAAAGTTTTATGATAAGTGTGATTGGTATTTTCAGCGGAATTGCATTGACAATCACCTTGTTTTCCTCACCTGTGCCGAATGATTCCGGTTGGCTTGCAACATTAAATAATCCTTTGTTTATACTTTTCTTTGCGGTTATTATGATTGGTGTCAGTATCCTTGCCGGTAAACTCAGCGCAATTGCAACAAAGTGTTGGAGCAACTACGCTGAAGAAGCTACCTTTGGAAATCGTTTGTTTAGGCATTTCGGATTCATTGGAATGGATAAGGAACGTAGCGTAGACATCCGAATGAACAATCAGCAAAACCTTGTTCGTGCATATTGGAGTACCAATTCTACTTTTGGTGTGAATGGTCCTATCGGCAGACAAGCACAAGGAAAAATGGGGATATATGCCAGCTTGGGTGTGTGTATTACTACTCTCATCACCGGCTCTATCTATGTGTTTACTTGTCTAAAAGCTTGGGGCGGTGCATTTGATGTCGGAAGCATTACGCAGTATGTGGGCGCAGCTACCGCAATGGTTGCCAATGTGTTTTCTTTAACAGGTTTGCTTGGAACATTGGAGACAAACACCGGTTACTTGGATAAGACCTTTGAGTTTCTTGACATTCCGAACGCTATGTACCAAGGTAGCCTCACTACCGAAAAAAGATCTGATCGTAGATACGAAGTGGAATTTAAAGATGTGTCCTTCAAGTATCCCGGCAGCGATATTTGGGCGCTTCGCCACGTGAATATGAAGTTCAAGGTTGGCAAGCGACTTGCTGTCGTGGGCGAAAATGGCAGCGGCAAAACCACATTTATTAAATTGCTGTGCCGCCTGTACGATCCACAAGAGGGGCAAATTCTACTTAACGGCATCGACATTCGCAAGTATCGCTATGACGATTACATAAACATCTTCTCCGTGGTGTTCCAAGACTTTCAGCTTATAAGTCAGCCTTTGGGAAACAATGTTGCGGGAAGTATGAACTATGACCGGGAGCGAGTACGCAAGGCGCTGTTGGATGCAGGCTTCGGTGACAGACTTGCTACGATGGAAAAGGGACTTGATACAACACTCTATAAGGGAGTATATGAAGATGGAGTTGACGTTTCGGGCGGTGAAGCACAGAAAATCGCCATTGCCCGTGCGCTTTATAAGGATGCACCGTTTATTATCCTCGACGAGCCGACCGCAGCACTTGACCCGATTGCGGAAGCGGAGATCTATTCAAAGTTCGATGAGATCGCAGGTGATAAAACGGCTATCTATATCTCTCACCGTCTGTCCTCTTGCAAATTCTGCGATGAAATCGCTGTATTCCACGAGGGTGCTGTGATCCAGCAAGGCACACACGCCGAACTGGTAGCAGACGAAAACGGCAAGTATTATGAACTTTGGAATGCGCAGGCACAATATTACACAGAATAACTACAAAGATGCCCCTGTCCAACAGATTCGTACCATCGGACAGGGGCTTTTGGTTCGTTTTGTTTAGTTGTCCATACAGAATTGGATATGTACTAGGAATTTGACTGAAGAAAATGTTTTGCCCGTGAATGTGAAGCCAACATAACAAAATAAAAACAGATGAGAAAGAGTGGCAGTAACCATACCCCAATCCATTGTCCGAGAATACCGAACACGGCTGGTGCCAACATAATCCCCAGATACGAAGCTGCCATCTGTATTCCCATAATGTTTTGAGAAATATTTTCTCCAAAATTCTCAGGGGTTAAATAGTTTAAGTTTGGAAATAACGGCCCGTTACCAAAGCCGATCAAGAAAAAGCCTATAACGGATGTTGTCAGGAAAGGCATAAAGAGCAAGAGAATTCCTGCACCAAGAACAATTTGCCCCAATCGAATGATTTTCCAGCTATGTAGCCGCACAGCTAATAAACCGGAACAAAATCGTCCAAGCGTAAGGCCAATATAATATAACATAACTACTTGAGCCGCGTTGGCAATCGGCATATTTTTATTTTCAACGAGAAATGTACTGCACCAATTACCACAGGTATATTCTATTCCGCAAGATGTTATAAACATACAGCAGATTTCTTTGACTCCTGGCATCCGGACCATTGTACGAAAAGAAAGACCGGATGCATGGCGTACAGAAGCAGAAGATACCGAAATCTTAGTTTTGCCCCAAAGGGTTATTGTGGCTATCAATAATAATAGAATTGCAAATTGAATACTGGCGGCAGTTTGGTACCCGGTGCGCCAGTTTCCTTGTGATCCAATAATTTTTGATAAGATATATGGGCTGGCCGATACACCTACACCGTAGAAACAGTGTAAAAAGCTCATGTGTATTGCGGAATAATGGAGGGCAACGTAATTGTTAAGTGCAATATCGATTGCTCCTGCGCCTAATCCAAGAGGTAAGGCGCAGACGCATAACAAGTAAAAGTTATTAGAAAAGGAAAATAGCAACAACGCAATTGCCGTTAATGCCGTGCTGAATATACAAATAAATCCAGTTCCAAATCGAGCAAGCAACCGTGAACTTAAAAGACTGGAAATAATAGTTCCGCAGGATATTATGATTGTTACAAAACTTCCATAGGAAATGGGCAAAGTTAGTTCAGAGTAAATAGCTGGCCAAGCTGTCCCAAATAGTGAATCAGGAATTCCTAAACTAATAAACGCAATGTAAATAACAAGTAATAAGAGCGTCGTCATTTCATATCTCCTTGTTGTTCAGAGTGATTTATACATTTTGTCTTTTTGTACGACTTTTAGCATCGCCGATTTTAAGAATAAATCCTACTGGACAATCAGATTATGGAATAATTTTTCTATTTATCGGCGGCAAGCCTGCAAAAACACCTTACCACACCAAAACCTCGCAGCCATCCTCTGTTACCGCAACGGTAACCTCCCACTGTGCGGACGGCTTGCCGTCATCTGTATAAATCGTCCATCCATTATCGGCGTCCTGATAAATTTCAGCTGTTCCGGCGTTTACCATCGGCTCAATCGTAAATACCATTCCGGGTACCATCAGCATCTCTGTCCCCTTTGGCGTTACATAGCTGACAAAGGGATCTTCATGAAATTCCAGTCCAACGCCATGTCCGCCGATATCCACAACGATACTATAGCCGTTTTCCTTTGCATGACGGTTGACCGCATCCGCCATATCCCCCAGAAATGTCCACGGTTTTACCGCCTTGATGCCCTCTTCCACGCACTCCTTTGCAACCCGCACGAGCTTTTCCTTATCCGGCGTCGTCTTTCCAATGATAAACATTCTCGAAGAATCGGAGAAATATCCTTTGTAAATCGTAGAAACATCGACGTTAATGATATCGCCCTCTTTTAAGATCACATCCTCACTTGGAATACCGTGGCAAACCTCGTCGTTGATGGAAGTGCAAACGCTCTTCGGGAAGCCCTCGTAGCCGAGTGGAGCCGGGATGCCGCCCAGTTCGCGGGTTTTGTCGTCAACCCATTTGTTGATCTGCTCTGTGCTGATTCCGGCACAGATATTCTCTGCCACATAATCCAGAACGGCGATATTCACTTTACCGCTTTCCCGGATGCCCTCGATCTGCTCCGGCGTCTTGATTATATCATGTCCCGGCACAATATGTCCTTCCAGCTCAAAGCCATGAATCTTTTCATCGAACCGCATGTGGCAATTCTTGTACTTTTTACCGCTGCCGCACCAGCACGGGTCGTTACGTTCCAGTTTCTTACTCATTTTCTGTGTTTTCCTCCAGTTCTCCGGCTTCAATTCTGGCAGCTTTTTCTTCCAGATACATCCACCGCTCCATTTTTTCTTCGAGCTTTGCAGAAGCCTCTTCCTTTTGCTTCGACAGCTCGTTTAAACGGACAAAGTCCGTCGCCGCCTTCAGAATATCCTCGTCCAGTCGACAGACCAAATCTTCCAGATCCGCCATCTCCTGTTCAATCGTATCATAATCCTTCTGTTCCTGATAGGTAAATTTCAGCTTCCGCGCAGGCTTTTTCCAGGTTGCCCTTGCAGACTCGCCCCTTTCCCCTGAGGTTTCTTTTCTGCCGCCGTTTCCGGCTTCTGTTATACTGTCAAATTCCTGCGTCTCCATACTTTTACGCAGCGCATAATCGCTGTAATTGCCTTCGTACTGCTGCAGATGTCCGCCCTCTTCGAAGGCGAAAATCCGGCTCACCGTCCGGTCGAGAAAATACCGGTCATGGGAAACGATGATGACGATCCCCTCAAAATGATCCAGATAATCCTCAAGCACTGTCAGTGTTGTGATGTCGAGGTCGTTGGTCGGCTCATCCAAAATGAGAACATTGGGCGCGCCCATCAGCACCCGCAGCAGATTCAGCCGCCGTTTTTCCCCACCGGAAAGGCGCCCGATCTCCGTATACTGCTCGCTTCCTTCAAACAAAAAGCGCTCCAGCATCTTCGCCGCAGATACGCTTCCCTCCGTCGTCGGCACAAATTCCGCAACCTCACGGACGTAGTCAATCACGCGCATATTCGGATCCATATGTGTCACTTCCTGCGCATAATAGCCGATTTTCACAGTCTGTCCAACGATAATTTCCCCACTGTCGGGCTGTTCCTTTCCGGTCAAAAGCTTCATCAGCGTCGTCTTTCCACATCCGTTTGCGCCAATAAACGCGACACGGTCATTTTTCAGAAAAATATACGAAAAATCGTGAATCAGAATTCTGTCCCCGTATCCCTTCTCCACATGACGGGCTTCCAGGGTCGTCCTGCCAAGGCGCGTGGAAATGCTGCCGAGCTCCACCTGTCCGTCCGTCTCCGGCGCCTTGCGATTTTTCAGCTCTTCATAGCGTTCCAGACGCGCTTTCTGCTTTGTCGAACGCGCCCGCGCGCCGCGCTGTACCCATGCAAGCTCTGTCCGAAGGATATTCTGGCGCTTTAGCTCCGTTGCCTGTGCCATTTCTTCCCGCTGCGCCTTTAATTCCAGATAACCGGCATAGTTCGTGTCGTAAGAATAAAGCTTTCCCTTGTCGACCTCTGCGATCCGATTGCACACACTGTCTAAGAAATACCGGTCATGAGTAATCATCACCAACGCCTCTTTGCGCTGTTTTAGCTGCTCCTCCAGCCAGTCCGCCATTTCATGGTCCAGATGGTTCGTCGGCTCGTCCAGAAGCAAAATATCCGCTTCCTTTAATAAAACGCTCACCAGCGCAAGGCGTTTTCTCTGTCCACCGGATAGCTCGCCCGATTTCTGGTCAAAATTCGAAACGCCCAGCTTCGTCAGCATCGTTTTCGCCTTTGTCACAAGCGCCGCCTCATCCTGATGATCCCGCTTCTCTGCCTGTCCGGATTCCGGTCCGGACAGCTCCCTGTGTCCTGCCAGCACACAGTCAAGGGCCGTCATTTCCGGATCAAAGACCGGGTGCTGGGGCAGATAGGCGATCACCGCATGGTTCGCTTTCGTCACTGTACCCTCGTCCGTCTCTTCCAGCCCCGCCATGATTTTTAACAGCGTGGACTTGCCGGTTCCGTTGATGCCGATGATCCCGACCTTTTCGCCCTCCTGCAGAAAAAACGACGTATCATCAAACAGCTGCCGTCGGCTGTATGATTTTGATAAATGTTCTATGGAAAGTAAATTCATTGCAATCCTCATTTCTGCTGCGGTCATTTTGGTCAGTTTTCTCTAACTTCTGTTCACAAACTGCCAAAACGCCATTTCTATTATAATTCTCCCCCTGCATTCGTGCAAGAAGTTGTTTTTTTCCATTGTTTTTACATGGCAAAACGTGGTACAGTGCACACATAGCTTACTCATAGCTTTCTGTGGATAAATTTTCTGCTCGCAGAAAAATCTATCTGCAGGAAGCTGCGAATGGCGCGACTGTGTAGGCAGATTTCCCACCCGCAAAAAATGTATTTACGAAAGAGGTCACTCCCATGCAACAGGAACAATCCATTTCCAGTCAAAATTTGTCCGATTCCCGGCTCAGCCGCTCCGGATTCCATTCTAAAAAGCCGTCCGATTCCGCTTTTTATAAGGCGTTTTTTTCCATGTATCCGCTGCTCGTCCTGCAGAATGTCGTGACGCTTTCCGTCAATCTCGCCGACAACATGATGCTCGGAGCTTACGGTGAATCTGCACTGTCCGGTGCTGCAGCCGTCAATCAGATTCAGTTCGTCTATCAGTGCCTGCTTACTGCCCTGGGCGATGGACTCGTCATGTTCGGCAGCCAGTATTGGGGCAAAAAGCAGCTTTCCCCGCTGCGCAAAATCGCCGCATCCGCCATGCACTTCGGGCTTTTGCTTTCTGCAGTTTTATTCCTGCTGGTCAGCATTTTCCCGATACAGGCGCTTCGGATTTTCACGACGGATTCCGCCATCCTCGAACAGGGCGCACAGTATCTGAGTATTATCCGTTTTACTTACCTGTTCTTTGCAATCACACAGATTCTGCTCGCAACCCTTCGAAGCGTGGAAATCGTCGGCATTGCGTTCCGGCTTTCCTGTATGGCACTACTTGTCAATTGTTCGATTAACTATCTTCTGATTTTCGGTCATTTCGGATTCCCGCAGCTGGGCATCCGCGGTGCGGCGATCGGCACGCTGACCGCCCGCATATTGGAGGTTATCGTTCTGCTTGTTTACCTTTTCCGCAGCGCAGGCAAAAAGCTCGGGCTGCATTTTTCCAATTACTTCCATGTCGATCCGGTTCTGACGAAGGATTACCTCAAAACAACAGCCCCTATGCTCGTCACGAATGGACTCTGGGGCGTCAATACCGCCCTGCAGACCGTTATTTTAGGGCATATGACAGCTGCTGCCATCGCGGCAAACAGCGTTGCCTCGACCCTTTACATGCTCATCAAATCCACCGCCGTCGGTGCTTCCTCCACAGCCTCCGTCATGATCGGAAAAGCAGTCGGCTCCGGTGACATCCCGCTGACAAAACACTATTCCAAACTGCTGCAGCGTCTGTTTTTATGCATTGGTGTACTGTCCGGCATTACACTGTTTTTCATCCGTATCCCGATCCTCTCGATCTACGATCTGCAGCCTGCCACAAAGGAAATGGCAAATACTTTTCTCATCATCCTGAGTGTCATCTGCGTCGGCATGACTTATCAGATGCCCACCAATAACGGCATCATCCGCGGCGGCGGGAACGCACTTTTCGTCGTCAAAATGGACCTGATCAGCATCTGGTGCATCGTCCTGCCGCTGTCGTTTTTCATGGCGTTTGTGATGCATGCATCCCCGACCGTCGTGGTCTGGTGTCTGAACGCAGATCAGATTTTTAAATGCGTGCCCGCCTTTCTGGAATCCAACTACGGCAACTGGATTCGGAAGCTGACGCGGGACGAGTGAGGGCGCAGGCTTGATGCAGCGCCCCACGCCATCCGGCAAAGACACAAAAAACCCGGAGCAGAATGTCTTCTCAGCAAATATTTGCCAGACAGCATCCTGCTCCGGGATTTTTTATTCGCATATTGGCATCAGACAGCTGCACTTCTTCCAGCCTTCCGATGCTGCGCATGACACGTGCAGAGCCATTTGACGGCAGGCTGCCGCTTCAACCGCCCTGCCCGCGCCGCGTGCTTGCGCTGTTTATGCGTTTACTTTTTCTACACCAATGGTAACGGTTTCTCCGTTAACGTTCCACTCCTTGCTGACTGCAAGCGCCTCTTCACCGACGAACGCATCCGCCAGAACCTTGCCGGCGATCATTGCTTCATTCCGTGCAACAATGCCTTCTACCTTCTCATTGCCGCAGACAGAAACCTTAATGTGATCCATCACTTCAAAGCCTGCATCCTTACGCATAGTCTGGATCTTGCTGATGACTTCGTATACAAAGCCCTCTTCCAGCAGCTCCTCAGACAGGTTGGTGTCCAGAACAACTGTCATGTAGTTGTCTGCCTCAGATACATAACCGGGCTTCTGAGCCATATCGATCAGCAGGTCCTCTTTGGTCAGCTCCACTTCTGTGCCGTTCACGTCAAATTTCAGTGCTCCAACGCTTTCCAGCTCATCCATTGCAGCATTTCCATCCAGCTCATCCAAATGCTTTTTGATGCCGCCAAGCTGTTTGCCGTATTTGGGTCCAACTGTACGCAGCTGAGGCTTGAAGGTGTATGCAGTAAAGTCACGCACGTCATCTGTGAAGACTACCTTCTTGACATTTAATTCGTCTTCGATGATTTCCTGATAGAAATCAGACAGCTGCTTGTCGGCTTTGACAAACATCGTGCCGATAGGCTGACGGTTCTTGATGTTTGCCGTGTTACGGCACGCACGTCCCATAACGACGATTTCCAGAACCTCTTTCATATCCTCTTCCAGCTTCTCATCGATCATAGCGGTATCCACGGTCGGGAAGTCGCACAGATGAACGCTTTCCGGAGCGCTTGCATCTACGCTGCAGACGAGGTTTCTGTAAATATCCTCTGTCATAAACGGGATCATCGGGGCTGCAGCCTTGGCAGTTGTCACAAGCGCTGTATACAGTGTCATGTAAGCGTTGATCTTATCCTGCTCCATGCCCTTTGCCCAGAAACGTTCCCGGCTTCTTCTTACATACCAGTTACTTAAATCATCCACAAAATCCTGCAGTGCTCTTGCAGCTTCCGGGATACGGTACTGATCCAGGTTTTCGTCCACAGCCTTTACCATGGTGTTGAGTCTGGACAAAATCCATTTATCCATAACGGAAAGCTTATCATATTCTAGAGTGTGCTCTGCCGCATTGAAATTATCGATATTTGCATACAGTACAAAGAACGCATAGGAGTTCCACAGCGTGCTCATGAACTTACGCTGACCTTCCATAACTGCCTTGCCGCTGTAGCGCTTCGGAATCCAGGGAGCGGATACTGTATAGAAATACCAGCGGTTTGCATCTGCGCCGTATTTTTCCAGGGCTTCGAAGGGATCCACCGCATTGCCCTTGGACTTACTCATCTTCTGACCATTTTCATCGAGAACGTGACCCATAACGATAACGTTTTCAAAAGGAGAGCGGTTAAACAGCAGCGTAGATTCCGCCATCAGAGAGTAAAACCAGCCTCTTGTCTGGTCAACAGCCTCGGAAATGAACTGTGCCGGGAACTGTCTCTTAAATACGTCCTGATTTTCAAAGGGATAATGATGCTGTGCAAAGGGCATTGCGCCGGAGTCAAACCAGCAGTCGATTACTTCGGGAACACGGTGCATGGTACCGCCACACTCCGGGCACTTCATTGTGATCTCGTCGATATAAGGACGATGCAGCTCTACAGTCAGCGCCTTTTCATTGCCGGATTTTTCAAACAGCTCCTGACGGCTGCCGATGGATTCCATATGTCCGCAGGAGCACTCCCATACGTTCAGAGGAGTTCCCCAGTAACGGTTTCTGGAAATACCCCAGTCCTGTACGTTTTCCAGCCAGTCGCCGAAACGTCCTTTACCGATGGATTCCGGAATCCAGTTTACAGTATTGTTATTTGCAATCAGTTCATCGCGGACTGCCGTCATGCGGATGAACCAGGATTCTCTTGCGTAGTAGATCAGGGGCGTGTCGCATCTCCAGCAGTGAGGATAGCTGTGCTCAAACTTCGGAGCCGCAAACAGCAGGTGCGCATCCTCCAGAGCCTGCAGGACAAGGGGATCTGCTTTCTTTACAAATACACCCGGCCAGGGAGTTTCTTTGGTCATATCGCCTTTACCGTCTACCAGCTGTACGAACGGAAGATCATATTTTCTGCCTACGTTTGCATCGTCTTCACCGAATGCAGGTGCGATATGAACCACGCCGGTACCATCTGTCAGGGTAACGTACGTATCGCAGGTTACATAGTAGGCTTTCTTATTCTGTTTTTTACAGATATCCACTGCACAGTCAAACAGCGGCTCATACGCCTTGTATTCCAGATCTTTACCGGTGTAGGTTTCCAGCACTTCATAGGCGGGAGCTTCCGGATTTTCCGCATTCAGCTTGCCAAGAACAGTATCCAGCAGAGCTTCTGCCATATAATAGGTATAGCCGTCAGCAGCTTTTACCTTGCAGTATGCTTCGTTCGGATTTACACAGAGTGCAACGTTGGAGGGCAGGGTCCACGGCGTGGTTGTCCATGCCAGGAAATAAGCATCTTCGCCGACTACCTTGAAGCGAACGACTGCAGAACGTTCCTTGACATCCTTATAGCCCTGCGCAACCTCCTGTGCAGACAGCGGTGTTCCGCAGCGAGGACAGTAGGGAACGATCTTAAAGCCTTTGTATAACAGGTTTTTGTCCCAGATCTGCTTTAATGCCCACCACTCGGATTCGATATAGTTATCATCATAGGTGATGTAGGGATTGTCCATATCTGCCCAGAAACCAACGGTATCGGAAAATTTTTCCCACATGCCTTTGTACTTCCAGACGCTTTCCTTACATTTATCAATAAAAGGAACCAATCCGTACTGTTCGATCTGATCCTTGCCGTCCAGGCCCAGCAGCTTTTCCACTTCCAGCTCAACCGGAAGTCCGTGGGTATCCCAGCCTGCCTTACGGGGTACATAATAGCCCTTCATGGTGCGGTAACGGGGAATCATGTCCTTGATAACACGGGTTTCCAGATGTCCGATATGCGGTTTGCCGTTTGCAGTCGGAGGTCCGTCATAGAATGTGTAGGTCGGACCCTGCTTGCGCTGTTCCATACTCTTTTTAAAAATATCATTGTCACGCCAGAACTGTTCAACGTTCTTTTCGCGTTCCATGAAATTCAAGTTTGTGTCAACTTTGTTGTACATGGCTTTGTTCCTTTCCTTTGAAAATAAAAAAGCCCCGTCCCTGTAAAGGGACGAGGCACTTGTTCGTGACTTCGTTTCACCACCCGTTACAACATACGCCCGCTGCAAATCAAATCTGCCGGGAAATATGCGCTCCGATAACGCCGGAAACTGACGTTGCTGCCTACCAGATACCCTGATCCTGTGTTTCCTGCAAAAGCTTCTGCTCTTCGGAAACCGGATCTGCCCCGAATACCGTTTGACCGCACAACTCGGAAGGGATTTTCAACCAACTCTACTCGCACCGGTCTTGCACCTGCACCGGCTCGCTGCAGCTTTCAACGATGGCTTACTGTCTTCGTCACAGTCTTTCTTTTTTTTAACCTGTTTCTATGAGGCTGGAATGCGTGTGCATTCCGATGCCATAGATTATAAAACCCGAATTGCGGCATTGTCAAGCGGAATGGGAAGATTTTCCTGGAGCGAACGGCACATTTGAACCGTAACCTAGTCTTTTTTCTTTTGAATCTGCTTTTTAAACTCGGTTTTCATAACTGCAGCTCCTTTGGAGGACGTAATCTCTGCTTCGCTCAGTTTTCCAAGCTTTACCATTTGACAAACTTTTATAAATGCTTTTCCCATTGCCAGAGTTACGACACCTGCTGTTCCTGCCGAAATAGCACCGTCGGCTCTGATTGCTGTTGTTAAGTGTCTGGCTTTCTCACTATAAGGAAATTGACTTTTTCCGGATTTTTCTTTATGATAAACATAATCCAGTTTTTTCTGAACGTCTTTTTCTGCCGACTCTATTATATCGTTGGATTTTTATCGGATTGATTTTTCCTGATTGTTTAGAAAATAGAATAGGATTACCCACTATCTCTAATATGCTTAATTGGAGAACTGTCGGGGCACTACGTCAACCGCCGGACACCTTGTGAAAGGAGGTTGGTGCTATGATTACTTATTCGGAATTATTCCAGTTTGTAATGATGCTTTGCGCTGTTATAACTCTTGTTATTTACATTTCACGCAAAAAGTAGCGCCCCTGCTCGGCTAAAGTAAGGCGCTACTTTTTGTATGGCTTTTACATGCCGGCGGTCAGGTAGTAGCTGACCGACAGCTCTCTTGTTAAGCATATTATAGTATCTGCTGTTTTATTTGTCAAATTCCTTCTTTCCCAAATACCTTCTTCTCACTTGAAAAATTAAATCCCTTTTACAAAGTAGAATTTACTTTTTCAATTCACCATTTTCCTGGAGCAAACGGCACATTTAAAGTGATTCTCTGATTTTATCTTTTTTTAATCAGATTTTCACACAATCGACACAGTTTTGGACTATATTAGTATTTATCAATAGGAACGAACCTTCGTAAAAACGAACCGCTCGCTCGGAAAAGAGGACTACTATGAGTGATCAGGGCAAAATTGAAAAAATCCACAAACTTGATACGAAGCATAAAACAGCTTCTATTATTAAACTGATGGAGGGTAAGCATTCCGATGCCGAAGTGATCTGCGCAGCACTGGAAGCGCTCGGCGACATTGCCGACGAGGATTCCCTCAATGAGATTACACATTATCTGGAACATGAAGATCCTGCGATCCGTACCAAGGCATGTTGTGTTGCTGCGAAATTGAATACGGATTATTTAAATACGCGTGTCCGCTATCAGATGTCCCAGGAAAAAGATCCTGAGGTCAAAAAAGCAATTCAGGAAGCCCTGGATCATGCAGGACACATTGTTGAGCCTTAACATTGGGCTTTTGAGACAGACATTCTCTTATATTCGGTGCAGATTGAACTATTTCAACCTCACACTACTTTCTCCTTTCAGGGCGTCGGAAAACCGGCGCCCTCTCCTTTTTTCCGGGAGCGTGAGCTGTTAGGTGGATTTCCGGAATCAACCTCACGGCGCAGCGCCGGGCAGAGAGGCAGGTTCTTCGCGAAAAGCATTCTCTGCAGACATTCGGCACCTTCAAGAATACCGCATTTCGAACAATTTACATTTTCCCCATTCCGATATACAATGATGCCAGGGTCAAAAAGTCTAAGCCCACATGAGCTTGCTCATAGGTGGGTGAAAGACCTTTTGACCCGCCCCGATAGGAGCATAAAAGTGGGATGATAATCCCACGATATGCGACTATCGGGCAGGATTGTGGGAGTGCGCAGCACGGAACAATCCGCAGGCATCAAGGTCGGGGGCTTTTGACCCCGACATCATACAATACTGTTCAGATAAACCACTACCACCCGAAAGGAGGTTCTTCATGGAACCCATCTCCTCCCTGCAGGCCGAAGAAGCCCGCCTGCGCTCCAAGCTTGCAAACAATCCTTTTTTCTCCAGTGCAAGCAACCTCTTCCAGTTTCTTCGCTGGATGCTTATTTCAACCCTGACCGGGCTCGTTGTCGGATCTGTCAGCACTATATTTAATTTTGGGCTGAAATTCGCAGTCGATTTCAGACATGCCCATCTCTGGGTTGTGCTCTTTTTACCTGTTGCCGGACTTGCCATCGTATTTCTGTATCGTTTTTTTCACTATGAAAATAATGCCGGCACAGACACTGTTATCAACAGCATCCATAAAGAAGCTCATATTCCGCTTCGCATGAGCTTTCTGATCTTTGTTTCCACCATCCTGACCGTTTTGTGCGGCGGCTCCGTCGGACGTGAGGGCGCTGCCATGCAGATTGGCGGCAGCATCGGGGAACAGATCGGGGAAAAGCTCCGTTTTAATGAAAAGGATAAAAAAATCATGCTTATGAGCGGTATTTCCGCTGCCTTCTCCGCCCTGTTCGGAACCCCTATGGCAGCTGCTTTTCTCGCAATGGAAATCGCCAGCATCGGTATCATGTACTATGCGGCGCTCGTTCCCTGCATCTGGGCTTCCCTGACTGCCTATATGCTTGCCAAAGCATTTCACGCTCCCTTTGAAAATCTTGCGATTTCATCGGATGTCACGTTAAACTTCGGCGGTTCCGTCCGCGTGATTTTGCTCGCCGTCCTGTGCGCGTTTGTCAGCATCCTGTTTTGCAAAACCATGCACGGCATCAAGGCCCTTTATGCCAGATTTTTTCCGAACCCGTTTGTTCGCGCATTTACAGGCGGTGTCATTATTATCCTGCTTTCGCTTCTTTTGCGCACCGACGACTACCTCGGTCCTGGCATGAATATCATCGAACGCGCCTTACATGGAGAAACTGCGGCATTTGCCTTTCTTCTGAAAATTCTTTTCACCGCACTCACCATCGGTGCAGGCTTTAAAGGCGGCGAAATTGTGCCCTCGTTCTTTACCGGTGCAACATTCGGCTGTCTGTTTGCCATTCTGACAGGTGCAAGTGCTCCGCTATGTGCCGCAATCGGCATGGTTTCTGTTTTCTGCGGCGTGACAAACTGCCCAATCACCGCGCTGTTGATCAGCTTCGAGCTGTTCGGCTTCGACCACGCTTATTACTACCTGATCGCAATCGCCGTCAGCTACATGCTTTCCGGATATTACAGCCTGTACCACGCACAGACGATCGTGTATTCGAAATTTGAAAATAGTTATGTAAACCGGCACGGAGAGTAAGAAATGCAAATACGCTGTAAAGGGGATCTGTGTTTTATGTTTCTCCTTTGTATTATTTTCACAAAATATAGATTCTTCGTTGCTTTCCCTCCGCTCATCCTCTACAATAAAATCAGGATTTCATACAATAGAATGCTCGCTCTGCGAATATTCTATCGTCATGAATAAAATACAAAGGAGTATTTCATATGAAAGAAACAAAAGATTCCTCCCAACGGCTCAACAAAGCGGAAAAGAGCTGGATTCTCTACGATGTGGCTAATTCCGCTTTTATTATGATCGTTACTGCGACAATCCCCATCTATTTCCGCAGTCTGGCAGAGGGTTCCGGCATGAGCGGCACCTCCGCCACCTCCCTCTGGGGCAGCGCAACCAGCATTTCCATCCTGATCCTCGCCCTGCTTTCCCCTGTTCTCGGCGCAATTGCAGACTACGAAAATATGAAAAAGAAAATTTTCACGATCTTTTTCGTCATCGCCATCGCCGGAGGCTTCCTTTTCACATTCGCACCCGGGTGGCTGTCCTTTTTGATTTTCTTTATCATATCCAGGATCGGCTATGCCGCCTGCAACATTTTTTATGACGCTATGCTCATCGACATTACGACAGATGAGCGAATGGACCGGGTTTCCACCTGCGGCTATGCATTCGGCTATATCGGCAGCTGCATTCCCTTCGTTGCAGGACTGCTCCTGATCTTAAACTGCGATACCATCGGTCTTCCTATGGTTACGGCAACGCGGATTTCCTTCGTCATCACGATGGTATGGTGGATCATTATGTCGATTCCGCTGTACAAAAATGTGCACCAGCAATATTCCCTGCCTCATGAGCCCCATGTTTTTGCTGCTACCTTTAAACGCCTCGGTGCAACCTTTCAAAAGCTGGCAAAAGACAAGCGGATGCTGTTCTTTATCATAGGATATTTCTGCTATATCGACGGTGTTTACACAATTATTTCCATGGCAACCACCTATGGCGGAGAAGTCGGCATCGATTCCAATGCTATGGTTCTCGCCCTGCTTTTAACCCAGTTTGTTGCCTTCCCCTGCTCCATCTTGAGCGGAACACTTGCCAAGAAGTTCGGCTCCATGCGTATGATCAAGATTTTCATCGTCATGTACATGGCAATCTGCCTGTTCGGCTACGGACTTGACACCGAGCTGGAATTCTGGATCCTGGCGGTTTCTGTCGGTATCTGTCAGGGCGGCATCCAGGCACTGTCCCGTTCCTACTACGGAAAAATCATCCCGAAGGACGAATCCAGCGAATACTTCGGCTTCTTTGACGTATTCGGCAAGTTTGCGGACTTCTTCGGCCCGCTGATCATTTCCTTCTGTGCATACTTTTTCCACAACTCCAAATACGGCGTGCTGTCTCTGATCCTCCTCTTTGCGGTCGGACTGATCCTGATCACACTTTCTGAAAAACAACCGACTGCAGCTGAGTAAAGCAACAAAACAATAGAATGCACGCTCTGCGAGCATCCTATTGTCATGAATCAACAGCCACCGGAACGGTCCCAAAAGACGTTCCGATGGCTGTAAATTTTTCTCTATCCGTTGCCCTCAAACTGAGAGTATGTTAAAATAATTCAGATCATTCACAATCACAAAACCGGGGCGGTCTGCTGTTTTGCCCGTTCCGCAGTAAACCTGAGGGCAGCCGGAAAAGAGGCACAACACTTTTTTCACACCAGCTGCTCCGAAATGGAGAAAAGATTGAAAAATAACATTTTTCAATCGCGAGCTTTGTGTCTGCGCGCCCTTGACACAAACTCGACATACGCAAAAAGCGTGCGCAGAAATGAGAGAAAAACATGGGAAAACAGAATCTTACCCTCATGACCGACCTATATGAGCTGACTATGATGCAGGGATATTTTCGCAACAAGGATCGTAACGAAACCGTTATCTTTGACGCATTTTACCGCAATAATCCGATGGATTCCGGTTATTCCATCTGTGCAGGTCTAGAGCAGGTAATCGATTATGTCAACAATCTACATTTTGAAGACGACGATATTGCTTATCTGCGCAGCCTTGGCATCTTCGGGGAAGATTTTCTGAAATATCTGCGTGACTTCCATTTTTCCGGTGATATTTACGCGATCCCGGAAGGCAGCATCATGTTTCCCAGAGAACCTATGATTAAGGTTATCGCGCCGATCATGGAAGCACAGCTTGTCGAAACCGCCATTTTAAATATCATCAACCATCAGAGCCTGATCGCGACAAAGACTTCCCGGGTCTGCTTCGCAGCCCGTGGAGACGGCATTATGGAATTCGGTCTGCGCCGCGCACAGGGTCCGGATGCCGGAACCCTCGGTGCAAGGGCTGCCATGATCGGCGGCTGTGTCGGCACGAGCAATGTTCTCGCAGGACAGCTTTTTGACGTTCCTGTCAAAGGCACACACGCCCACAGCTGGATCATGAGCTTTCCGGATGAGTACACTGCATTTAAAACCTATGCAGATATGTATCCTTCCGCCTGCATCCTGTTAGTCGATACCTACGACACCTTAAAATCCGGCGTTCCGAATGCGATCCGCGTGTTCACCGAGATGCGTGAGGCAGGTATTCCCCTCACCTTTTACGGCATCCGCTTAGACAGCGGCGACCTCGCCTATCTGTCCAAAAAAGCCCGGAAGATGCTCGATGAAGCCGGCTTTCCGGACGCTGTGATTTCTGCTTCCAACGATCTTGACGAATACCTGATTGACAGTTTGAAGGTACAGGGCTGTAAAATTACGTCCTGGGGCGTCGGCACTCATCTGATCACCAGCAAAGACTGGCCGTCCTTCGGCGGCGTTTATAAACTCGCTGCGATCCAGGATGCACAGAGCGGTGAATTTATCCCCAAGATCAAGCTTTCTGAGAATTCCGAAAAAATCACGAACCCGGGCAACAAGAAAATATACCGGATTTATGAAAAAGATACCGGAAAGATCAAGGCCGACCTGATCTGCCTTGTCGACGAAACCTACGATGAAAACGAACCCCTTGTCCTCTTTGACCCCAATGAACCCTGGAAAAAGACGAAGCTGTTGCCCGGTACTTATGAACTGCGTGAGCTGATGGTTCATGTCTTCGACCACGGTAACTGTATTTACCATTCTCCGAAGGTCATGGACATCCGCGATTACTGCCAGAAAGAACTGGAAACTCTCTGGGAAGAAACCCGCCGTCTGGTCAATCCCCACGGCGTTTATGTCGATCTTTCCCAGAAATTATATGATATGAAGATTAGCCTGCTCAACCAGATGAGTCAGGTATAAGCATCCGACTTTTCCGGCCGCTATTTCCGGATGCAATTCTCCGGATCTGTTCCGACTGCATCCAACGCACAAAATATCAAAAAACCGATGGAGGAACCCATGCTGAAAATTATTACAGATTCCGCCTCCGATATGCCTCAGTATATTGTAGAGCGTTTTAATCTGCACGTCATTCCGACTCCTGTTGTTATCGACGGGGTAGATTATTTAGACGGTGCGACCATCCACACGAAAGAATTTTATGAAATTCTGGATGACGTCAGCCGCGATATCAAAACCTATCACATCAATCCCGCTATGTTTGAGGAAGCGTTCCGCCCCTATGCAGAACATAACGACAGCGTGATTCTATCTATGCTTTTCCACCGGAATCGCAGGCACCTTTAATGCCGCTAACATCGCAAAACAGAATATCCTTGAGGACTATCCGGATTTCGATCTGACCATCGTGGATTCCAAATCCGCTGCCATCGGCTTTGGCCTGATCGTATACAAGCTGCTGCTTTTACGGGAGGCCGGTGCAGACAAGGAAAAGCTGCTGCGCGCCGCTGATTTTTATGTCAACCATATCCGGCATGTTTTTACTGTCAGCACACTCCGTTATCTGATCAAGGGCGGCCGCCTTTCCAAATGGAAAGGAACTGCTGGAGAGCTGCTGGATATGAAGCCTGTTCTGATCGTTGACAAGGACGGCAGCCTGCAGGTATTAAAAACCATCCGCGGCCGCAAAAAATCCCTAAAAGCCCTGATCGAATATGCACAGGAAAACATTGCAGACCCGTCCCGTCAGATCATGGGCATCTGCCACGGGGAAGATCCCGATTCCCTGCAGTATACCAAAGACCTTCTGCTGCAGGCTGTTTCTCCAAAGGAGCTGGTAGAATCCACCATCGGCTGCGCCATCGGTGCACACACCGGACGAGGCATCATCGGCATCGTGTTCTTCGATGCGATGAATGACGAATTCGATGTGTGAAGCCGCCAAGAACAGCTCTGCTGCAGCGCAATCCTGGTGCCATGCAGAACATCTCGGCGTATGACAACCGTATATATTAATATGATTTGACAAAAAATTATCCCCATATCCAAACCACTGTCTGAACAGGTATCCACATTTTGCGTGGCCTGTCAGCAGCGGCGGATATGGGGATTTTTTATTCAAAACAACAAAGTTCTTTATTTGAAAATTTTTTGCATCTCCATGTATCGTTTCAACAGAAAGGTACAAAAATATGGAAATGTAATGATATCATCGCTGATCCCAATATTTCCAGTTGTAAATTTTATTCCATGTCTGATATCGGGATAAGTATCGCTTTTTATCAGTTGTGCCATCGATTTTGAACGATTGGTATTTGATTTTACTTCTACCGGAATCAGTTCATTGGAGCTACGGATAAAAAAATCCTCTTCCAATGTAGAATTTTCTTTCGAGTAATAGTATAGCCCATATCCCTGCTTTATAAATGCTTCCGCTGCAAAATTTTCATAAAGTGCTCCTTTATAGACACCCAGATTTTTATTTGCCCTCAGATCTGCCTGTGCCTCATCATCCAGACTTGCTACCAGTAAGCCGGTATCCGAAATATATACTTTATATTTGTTTTCACAGACATTTCCTCTCAGAGGAAGTTCCGGAAATTGCAGACAATCGCATAAAGTGATCAAACCGGCATCTTTCAGCCATTCTACACAGCCCATGTAATCTTTTGAACGGGCTCCTTTTACGATCTTGGAGTATTGGAATTTTTTATTTTCTTTCGCCAGCTGCGCCGGAATGGAGCGGTAAACGCTCAGAATTTTCGCTTTATCCAATCCTTCTGCATATTTTATAATATCGTTTTCGTAATCTGTCAAAAGCTGTCTCTGTAATTGCAGGGAACCTTCGAATGTTCCTTTTGCAATGTAATTGGAAACAATCGCAGGCATGCCACCCAAAATGCAATATTCCAGAAAAAGATTTGAAAAAGTGTTTTGTTCCGATGCTGAAAATGGTGTGCCGGAAAGCATGTGCTCAAGCATATCGGATATAACCTGTTCCTGATATCCTTTTGCCCATAGAAACTCTTCAAAATCCATAGAATACATCTGATAATCGGTTTTATAACCGACGCTGATGCTGGCAATTCGATGATATTGCACACCAAGCAGGGAGCCGGAACATATAACGTCATATTTGCCGTTTTCTTTGAAGAATTTGAGAGACGTAGCAATTTCCGGAAAGTCCTGGATTTCATCAAAAAAGAGTAAAGTTTCACCTGTATCGAAATGTTTGGAAGGATCGATTCTGCTGATCAGTTTCAAAATATTATCTGCCGAAAAGCCCTCGTCAATGATTGTTTTATAAGCCGGTTCTGTAATAAAGTTTATTTCAACTAAATTTTTATAATTTTCTTTTGCAAACTTTCGAATCGTTTCGGTTTTTCCGACCTGCCTTGCTCCTTTTATAATTAAAGGATACCGATCAGGATTTTTCTTCCAGTTTCTTAAAAAAGTATCTGTTTTTCGAATCAAATAACTCATAAGGTGTACCTCCGATCGTATCTTTATTTTATAGTATACACCATTTTACACTTTTATGAGCGTATTTTTTTCTAAAAATACATTTTTATGAGCGAATTATAATGATAAAATTACATTTTTATGAGCGCGAACTTCCCATATCCAATCCACTGTCTGAACAGGTATCCACATTTTGCGTGGCCTGTCAGCAGCGGCGGATATGGGGAGTTTTTATTCCGCAATAGCGGTCATTATAGGAAAAAAATATGCTTTTCCATGTCCCGTTTACCCGATCTCCACCGGCGCGCCATGGTTTAATCTGGATTCTTCCGCAGCGAACGCAACCAGATGGCTGTTGATCGACTGCTCCAGCGAGGTGATACCCTGCGGTTCCTTGCCGGTCGTGATCATTTCCAAAAATTCCAGAACCATTCTGACGTCACCGCCGCCATGTCCGCTGAAATCCGTCGCAAGCTTCGTCACATCAATCACCTCTCTCGGCTGTCCAAACAGTCCGATTTCGATAATATTTTTTGTCATATCCGCTGTGATATCGCCTTTTGTTCCCATGATCTTACAGTAACGGGAAGCGCCGTCACTCGTAAATCCGCTCATGGAAAAGCTGATGTTGCTGCCGTCGGTGTTTTCAATATTCGTGATCTGATGATCTACAACGTTGTTGTCGCAATGGAATACACAGCGTCCGTAAGGTCCTGTCTTGATCGCTTCATAGATGCTTTCCTCTGTCGGATGAATTGCCAGAACGTCAACCGGCCATTCGGTGTTGCCCTGTGCGATGCCGGTACGCTTGTTGGTGATATAAATTTTTTCCGCATCAAACGGACAGTTTCCTTTTGCCTTACAGCCGTCCATGCAGCGAAGCGCAGCACCCTCCGGTGCACAAGCTTCCTTGAAGAAATAAGTATCTCCCATCGAGGACACGCGCTTTGGCGTCTTGTCCGCCAACCACAAATACAGGTCGAAATCGTGACAGGTCTTCTGCAGACACATGGGGCTGGTCGTATTGCTGTTTCTCCAGTTGCCGCGCACGAAGCTGTGGGCCTGATGCCAGTAGCCGACGTTCTCGATGGCCTGAATCGTTACGACGTCGCCGATGGTTCCCTCAGAAATGATCTCTTTGATCTTCGAGAAAAAGGGCGTATAGCGCAGCACATGACAGACTACGATTTTTCTGTCGTACTTGCGGGACGCTTCCAGCAGCTTGTTACAGTCCTCTGCACTGGGGGAAATCGGCTTCTCCATCAGGATATGGTAGCCTTTTTCCAGCGCCAGCAGCGCTTCCCGGACATGATCCTGATCCTGTGTGCAGATAAAAATCGCATCTGCCAGCTTCGGCTGCGCCAGAAGTTCTTCCGCACTCGTAAAGCAGCGCTCCTTCGGTACGTTGTACTCTTTTGCAGCTTCCTCTACACAGGCAGGATTGATGTCCGCCAGTGCTGTAATCTCCATTAAATCCGGATATTGTTTGGCAATCGGCGCATAAGTTACTCTTCCGCGGCTTCCAAGGCCGACAATTGCAACGGTTGTTTTCATGGCGTTTTCCCCTTTTCCTTTTGTGTTTGTTTCCCAAACCCAAATGACACCGTCGGTGTCGCCTGGTTTTGGTGCGTCAATACAGTATAACATTTTTTATTCGTAAAGAGAATCTAACGTAAGCAATAAAGCATCTTCCTCTCCTCTTTTTATTTAAAACATTTTTATTCAAATCATTTTTAATAAAATTGATCTGAAAAATATGTCATAAAAAAGACTTTCATACAACTCATTTTCATCCAAAAAACCCGCGGCATCCTGACATCAAACCTCAGGAATCGCCGCGGGTTTCTTCTTTTTATCTTCTACAGGACACGCCTGACAAACGCTCCCTCAGGCATCTGGTATAGTAACGGTTTACTTCAGTCCTGTTTCTTCACAGTATGTCTGCCACTGTGCTGCCCAGCCTTCTCTTGCGCTGTCCAGCCCTGCTGCCTTTACTTTCTCCCGGAAGGTTTCGACAGCTGCATCCACGTCGTCTACCAGACCGTTCTGCAGAGGACGCAGATATTCGCTTACTACATCATCGATTGCTGCCTTTTCTGCAGAATATGCGCTGTAATCCTCAGAAAAACCGCCATAAGGATCTACACTCGGCATACCTTTTTCTTCACAAATCTTTCCATTGCAAAGTAAATACCGATCATCGGCAGGTAGGAATTGATCAGAAAGAACACACACAGCGGGATCAGCATCAGAAACAGTACCCAGTTTTTCTGAAATTCTTTGATCAGCCCGTGTTCATGGCAGCGGATCCTCTCCTTCGCCTCCATCCGCTTGATCAGTCCATAGGCTGCAAGCGCCAATATCAGTTCAACTGCCAGGATCCACGATCCGGAAAAGCCCTTCATTTTCACCACATTGTTGGAATACAGGACAAAACCGTAAGAGCCAAACACCAGAAGTGCTGTCAGAAGTGTTGAGGCCTTTCCGATCACATAAGTATGAAGCTCTCCCTTCCCGTCGTCCCCTTTGCTGTTGCGAAAGACCTTCCAGATATACAGAAGCTCCAGATACCAGGTTGCAGCCAGCAGGATCAACAGCAGCATTGCATACAATCCGAAAACACCTTTTCCGGAATTTTTTACAAATCCCAGCAGGGAAAAAATACTGTAGCTCGAATATAGGCTGCCTGCTGCTTCTCTTGTAATCCCCAGCTTAGCAAAAAGCTTTGGAATATTTACCAGCTGGATCCAGTCCATAAAGGGTAGGGACAGAACAAGCATCAGTCCATTCATCAGTGCCGTCACCAGCAGCCCTGTTTTTCTCCCCGTTTTCTCCTGTTCCAGACATGTATCCAACGTCAGAAGCATATTCTTTGGTTTCATAATTTCCTCTCTCTTCTCCTTTTTTATTTCCCGCAATGAAAACCTTTCGGTAAAAGATCCCTATCTGTCACGCGTTTTCCCAAAATGCTCACTACTTTTTTGCACCTATTCGATCTTCCCTTTTTATCTGCAAAAAAGCTTCTGCCGGAGGGCAGTGTAGTAACATTGCTGTCATTTTTTATCTTTTTGTTGCTTTCCTTATGCACTTTACTCATTCATCATAATCTCCGCCTCCGTTTTTCACTATACAAAAAGCTTGCGTATATGTATAAAAAAGTGCTATCATCATCTTACAATAACTCAAACCAGAAATGAGGTCAGAAATGCTGGAAAATTATGTTGCCCTATCCATAACGAATATTTTAGCCATGCTGCTACTAGCTTTTGTTGTCGGCAGAAACAACCTTCTGGACCGTAAAATGAAGCGTTTTTTTTCCACTGCCATTTTTTGCACGATACTTGTCATCCTTGCGGAAATCGGAACCTCTGTTTTTGGACAGCCGGTTGCCTCTTTTAGTCTCCCGAATATGTTTTTTAATGTGCTCGGCTTTTCACTTTCTCCATTTATTACCATTTCTCTTGCATTTGTTTTTAACCATAAAAATTACAGAAATATATTTTACCTGTTCCTTCCAGCTGTTATCAACATGCTTTTGGCTATGCTCTCGCCAAAATTCGGTCTGATATTTTCCATTTCTCAGCAAAATGAATATTTCCGCGGACCTTGTTTTTTTGTTTATGTTGCCGCTTATATCTGGAGCATGACCATACTTTTTAAAGAAACCTTATACATCGCCAAGCGTTATCAAAACAAAGATTGCTTTGCACTGCTATTGCTGTTTTTGTTCATTCTTGGAGGAACCTCTATACAGGTTCTGTTTCCATCCATCCATACAACCTGGTCCTGCGTTTCCTTATCCCTCATCCTTTATTATGCGTTTTTTTGTGAGTTGAAAGAGAAGCACGATATCCTGACCGGTCTGTTTAACCGCCGCGCCTATGAATATGAAATCCAGCATCTGGAGTCCCTGGGTTATGGGGCGATTATATTCTTTGATGTGGATGATTTTAAAAAAATCAATGACCAATTTGGGCACCAGTATGGAGACCAGTGTCTCAGCACGATTGCCGGTTTGATACTGAAGTCTTTTTCAGGCATCGGCTTTTGTTACAGGATCGGCGGCGACGAATTTGGTGTATTATCTGATAAAGCAGATGAAATTGATATTTTAAATGCAATCAGCCTTTTTATAAATAATTTAAATTCCAGCCGGGAGCAGGACTGCAATCTTCCTCTGGTTTCTATGGGATACAGCATTTATCATAAATCTGAGGGCAGCATAGAGCAAGCGATTTCAAAGGCGGATGCCCAGTTATATCGATACAAAAAACTGCACAAACAGGAAACAAAAGAACCGGGCAAAACCAATTGTAACTTTTCCTGCTCTTTGACAGAAAGGACACCACATTGATTACCAAACGCGACCTTTATGAAATCCACTCTGAAAAGATCTGCCCCTACACAGGCATGGCTTCTCCGGAATTTGCCCCGCTTTCCGCCGGGATCAGCTACCGCGATCCTTATTACCACATCCGGCGCTTCAACGGAGATCATTATGTGTTTGAATGCGTGCTGCAGGGAACCGGCTATGTGGAATTTAATGGCACCTTAACCAGGCTCACGGCAGGGGATGCCTACATTCTGCATCCCTGTACGTTTCATCATTATTATTCCGACCATAATGATCCCTGGGTAAAGATCTGGTTCAACGGTCAGGGAAACCTGATCAGTCATCTGCTCAGTGATTATCAGCTCGGCTTCAACTGCTGCGTCCGGAATTTCTGGAAAAGCGATTACCTGATGCAGATCCTTCAGAAGCTGGAAAAAGAGCCCTCGCTCAACAAAAACGAGCTGGCCCTTTTACTCCATCAGCATATCATTCAGTTTTCCGAGCAGCTAAACGGACTGCAGACCGATACCTCTGCCCCCCAGATCATGAAAACCTACATCGAGCAGAATCTGACTGCACCGCTCAACATCGCAGATATCGCTGCACAGGTACATCTTTCCAATTCCCGTGCGATTCATCTGTTTAAAGAAACCTTTCATATGACGCCCTATCATTATTACTTGTCCCGAAAGCTGGCAATTGCACAGGATCTTCTGCGCTCTACGGAAATGTCCATTCAGGAAATATCCGACCTGCTGAGCTTCCCGGATTACCGACACTTCACCAACCTCTTTAAGCGCTGGACCGGCGTGACGCCCAGCTGGTTTCGAAATGACTTATCCACACGTGACGATTATGTCAAGCCGCTCCCCCCTACGTAAACAGGCGAACGCCCTGTCATTCCATCACAAAATCCACATGCAAGCATTCTGACAGCGGATGTTCTACCACCAGCTCTGCCACATCGCTGTCCGGTGCTGCGCCTGCTGTCCCGAATACCTTCGCCTCCTTTGATTTCAAGATTCTCTCAAAAGTCTGTTTTCTCCCATTGATCAACACCTGTTTTACCCGTTCTCCCAAAAGCTCATGACACCGGATCCGCAATGTCCGCCTTTTACCTGCAAACCTGCCCGCAAAGTCTCCCTCTGCGTTTGAAATGCTAAGTCCATATGCCTTTTGATTTCCATCATAGGAGGTATGATAATAGGTCTTGCGATATTTTCCGTTTTTGTAGGCATCCGTCTCACGGTCATCCTCATACAGAAATCCGTCTTGCAAACATTCTTTACAGGGATAATAATCCATCGTCAAAAGCTCCCAGCTCTGCTCCTTGACACAGGCAGTATCCTCCGCCAGGATCAAAACCGCTCCCAGCCGGATATAGAGTTCCAGCTGCTCTGACTGATTTTTCAGCTTCCTGCAGCGTTTTCCCTGATATACCTTTCCTGTCCACGGATACAGCCACAATCCCTCCGGCAGGTATATTTCAGACTTTTCTTTTTCCGGCACAACAAGCAGATCTCCGATCATAAACTCCTGCAAATATAGCAGCACCTTTTTATCCTGGGGATATTCCCAGTCCAGGCGGCGGCAGATCGGCATGCCGTTCTCCCAGCTTTCATACACGTTTCTGTACAGCATCGGCAACAGACTGCCGTTTCCTGGTTTTCGAAGCATCTGTTTTAAATTTGTCTCTCTCTGGCACTCCGTCATTTCCAGATAATCCAGATAGGGCAATTCTTTTTTTCTGTCCTGAAAATATCTCTCAGGGTTCTTCAGGATCTCTGTATACAATCCATTAGCAGGTGTTTCTGCCTCACTTTTTCCATCTGATGCCGCTTTGAGTAATCTCAGTGGCTGCTTCAAACAAGGCTCAATTTTTTGATCCTCCAATACAGCCTCCCGGAGCATATCTGCCCTTCCGGTCAGACAGACATACGTTTCCCGGAGCTTTCTTGCATCTTTTTTGCACACCAGAAGATAAAGATCCTCCGCATCCCATTGCAGGATATTTTTTTTCTTTTCAGAAGTGCTGCAGTTTTTTTCCGGCAGCAAAATTCTTGGTACGTCCAGCAGCGGATAAATCCATGGAGTCTGTGCCGGAGCCGGAAGCTTTCCGTTTATTTTTACTCTTTCGTACTGATAAACGCATTTGCCCTCTCTAAAAATCTGAAGCCCCCTCAGTCCTTCTTTCGGATTCGGCAAAACAAGAAGAAGGTCTCCCAGCAAAAACCGCTGCGGACGGCTGTGTTCCTGAGTTGCCTCTTCTCTTACCACCAAGCTTTGCTGCCTGCCCTGATTTTCCCGGGATCTGCTTTGACTTTCCGGCAGTCTCTTTCCTGCCTTTTCAAACGCTCCCCTGTCCGGAATCCAAAGCGTATTCCGATCCGTGAAATATGCCCCATATCTGACTTCCAGCCGAAGTACCTCTTCTGACAAAAACTGAATCCGCACATTATCATAGATCAACTCGCGCATATCATCCTCCCGCAGTCTGCTTTTCGATGCACAGACTTCACCCTTTGAATCCTGTCTTTATTATAAAGAGGAGCAACGCGGTTTTCGAGGAAGATTAGGCGCATATATGTGTAAAAAAGTGGTATTTCGGAGAAAGCGTTCTTTTCCTCTTGGCAGCTATATCGAAGTACGATATATTATATTGCAATCGCACAGGAGGAAATGTAACGACGCAGACCAAAACAACAATCCGTTTTTTCACTATTGCCGATTACGAAAAAGAACAGGAATACACTTTTGCCCTGCTTTTCGGCATTCTTATCTGTCTGTATCTTCTGGTTTGTAAAAATATCTGTAAATTACTAAACAATAGAATGCACGCTCCGCGAACATTCTATTGTCATGAATAACCAGCGGCTCCTTAGGTGAGAAACCATCTATGGAGCCGCAATTTCTATCTATCACTCAATATCTATTTTTCTTTTTGATTTGTACTCCTCGCTCAGTTCTTCCTTTTCTATGTTAGATTCCTCTTTTTGACCGTTTATTCCTATTTTTTGTTCTTATATTAACATTTATTAACGTTTATGTTGACTTTTCGTTAATAGTCGTGTATATTAAATTCAGTAACAATAATAACTACAGTTCTATTTTTCAAAGGAGGGTTCTCATGTATATTGAAGAAAGACACCGCGCTATTTTAGAATGGTTATCCCAACATGGCAGTATTTCAAACACTGACATCCAAAAGAATTTTGACGTCAGCTATGACTCCGCGAAACGTGACCTTAGAATTTTGGAAGAAAAAGGATTATTAAAAAGAACTCATGGCGGTGCATTGCCCATTCGCCAAATTGCAGCCGGAAGACCTGAAACAATGACCTTCAAAGATATTCCCCAGGTAAAACCTAATTACCTTCAGATTGCAAAAGAAGCCGTCTCATTGATCCAGGAAAACGATGTCATATACATTCCCTCAACAACATTGGGATTGTTTATGGTTAAAAACCTTCCAGAGCATTTAAAAATTAAGGTGGTCACAAATTCTATCTTAATTGCTGATGAGCTTCGCACCTTAACAAATGTATCCGTTATTATTCTTGGCGGAGAAATGGATAATAAAGGAAACTGCTGTGATACTATCGCTGTTGAAACCGTTAAAAGGCTCCGTCTTGACAAATGCTTCATTACCTCTGCTTGTATCTCTGCATCCTTTGGACTATCTATACAAAGTACGCCTTATATAAGTTTTTTCAATGCTTTAATTGATAGTTCCAAATTGACCATTGGCTTATATCCTAAAGAAAAAATCGGTTTCGATTCAATTGTAAGTATTTGTCCTGCTAATCGGCTCAATACTTTAATTACAGACTGGGACTCTTCCGAACAGGATTTAAGCTTGTTTGATAAACTTGGTATTAAAGTCATCGTAGTTGATAATCCGGAATAAAACTATATCACTTATAACTTTAGATTACTCTAACTAACAAGTGCCGACAGATTTCTTTTCCCATCTGTCGGCACTTCTTATCTCCTATTTTCGAAATTTCGTGCATAAAAAAAGCAGCCAGCCTATTTTTCATAGACCAACTGCTCGTGTTAAGTTCTATACTCAGTTTTATTCTACAAATCTGACAATGAAATTCTGTCGTATGCGCCATTTTTCTTATCTTCCGGGTGTGGTTCCAGTCCAATAATCGTAATATCTTTCTGATCAGGACCATAAACCCAGTACATTCTCATTGCACCACTGGTTTTATTTTCCAGATAAGATTGCCACACTTTCATTCCATAACGTCTGGATAATGGCTCTATTTCATGTGTTTGAAGACTCGGATAACCCGGATCAGCCGACAACAGCTTTAAAGCCTTTCCCCATTTTTTATACAACTGTTCTTCCTTCTTTTTTATATTACCGGAACGATATTTCTCCTGCAGATCTAACCAAAGTTCCTGCATTTCAGGAATTCCCATTCGTATATTAAAATTCATCTCTCATTCCTTTTAAAAATCTGACAGGTCAATAGCCTGGGAAACATCGCCTCTTTTAAAATTGCTTACTGCACGATCCATATCTGCCAGAGTTCTGGCTGAAATGCACTCTGGCACTGCCAGTTCCCGAGGTTCCAGAATAATGCAGCCATTTCCATATTCTTTTACATTATAATACTGATAAGCAGCTCCTCTGAGAGTAATTCTTTTTTTGTTATCCAGATGGGCAACATAATCTTTCATTGCTTCCATTATCAACACCTCCTACGCAAGCATTTGTGTGGGAAATCCCACCTCTTATTATTATAATACGCTTTTCTATATTATCTGTCAATCTACTTTTACTTACTCCTGATACTTGAAAGTATTCATGCACCGGCAGACGGCAGGTGGCAGATAGGGTATCTATAAAAATCTGTATTTGCTTCGATGACTCTGCCACCCATCATTCTTTTAATCGAATACTATTCTCCTGCTTTTCATTTACTTGGTACTCCAACTCATTCTTCATTCGGCTTCTCACATCACGCATTGTCCTCCCGGATATTCCCTGCTCCTTTGCCTTTTCGTCTAATTCCCTGATTGAAATTTCTTTTTTATCAGCAAGCAGTTCCCTGATCAATTTTCTCCCTCGCTCCAGCTTTGTTTCTGTTGCTTTTCCTTCTTTTCCATCTAACAATTCATCTGCGGAAATCTCATAAGCTCCCACCCATCGAAATCCTTCTTCGTCTCCCAGTTTAAATGCCATTGTCTCCCCTGGTGGCGCTAGCGAGCTTTTTTCATGAATCAACACCCTTGTGGTTGGATCTTTTCTTACTTTTCCGATGAAAATCAAGCTTCGCACTGCTGCCATAATATCAATAGAACCAAGTCCTCGATAAGTGCTCTGTGTTCCGGAAGATTTATTCAGATGTCCGATCAGCACAATGGCACATCCGGTCTTCTCGGCAATCATTCCCAGTTTTCGGAACACCGGACGCACTTCATTTGCCCGGTTCATATCCACATCTGCTCCAATAAATGCCTGTACCGGATCAATGATTACAAGCCGCACTCGATTCTGTCTGACTGCTTTTTCAATTCGATCATCAGATAGGGTTAATGCTTCTTCCGTATCATCAATTACCATAACCCGGCTCAGATCTGCTCCTGCTTCTATCAGTCTTGGCTTGATAGTGTCACCCATACCGTCCTCTGCTGTCTGATAAATTACATTGAACGGTTCAATATCTTCCATATTAGGAAATAACTTTCGATTGGTACAAGCTGCCGTCAGCATCATTGCAAAATAAGTTTTTCCTTCTCCCGGATTGCCCTGAATGATTGTCAGTTTTCCAAATGGAATATAAGGAAACCACAACCACTCCACACTGGTCTGCTTAATATCTTCATAACATAACATCGGCACCAGTTCTTCTGCTTCTGGTACTTTTATTGTGATTGTTTCTGCGATTGCTTTCTTTCTGTCAGTATTTTTATCACAGAGGATTTCATTCCAGTCTTTTCGCGATGGTTTCAGACGAATTACACTGTATCCTTCTGAGATTTCTCCTGCCAGTTTCTCACAAGCCTCATTCCCTGCCTGGTCATTATCCAGGCACAGGAAAACAGAAGTAATCTGAGGGCGTTCAGAAAGAAAGGTCATCAGTGCCACACTGGAGACTCCACCCAGACTCAGGTAGCTGCGTTTCTTCCAGTCTTTGGGAAACAACTGAATAAAAGAGAGCAGATCAATGGCTGCTTCAAACACAAACAACTGATTATCCGTTCCTCTGTGGCAAAATCCAAAAGCTTTATCAGAACCGGCTACATCTCCACGATATTTCATTTCACCAGTTCCACGGCAATGTGCATATCTTGGAATACCATCTGCATCTCTGCCGATAAATACAACATTATGATGCTTCTTTTCTTCGTAAATATCTCCTCTGACAATCCATTCCATCACCAGATTTTTCTCAAGCTCTCTGCTTTCTGTCAGATACTTTACAATCATTTCATTATCTTTATTTTTCTCCGGTAATCGGAAGTCTTTTGACGGGGCGGGGCAGGACTTCTGCCTGCCTTCGCCTTCTTCCCCGATCAGCATTTTCACTGCTTCCGGGAATGTTGCATAATAAAATTCCATTACAAAATCTACCGGATAACCTCCTTTACTCTGACTATGCCGATACCATCGGTTTCCGGATATCGTTACACTGTCATGCTTTTTCCAACGGTATTCTCTGCCACTTTTTACCAACTGTTCTCCCTGTTCGTTCAGGAAAGAAACAAGATCGGTCTGGTTTGCTCTTGCAATCTGTTCTTCTGTATACTGCATTTTCATCATCCTTTCCT
>ENA-ORTY01000527-ORTY01000527.1-human-gut-metagenome-genome-assembly--contig:-NODE-527-length-50455-cov-4.402520_pt1 | contig 50455 bp, 60 predicted proteins | sample MGYA00241917_ERZ509198 | MGnify/ENA primary metagenome ERZ509198 (study PRJEB26280, sample SAMEA2338857) | human gut metagenome | biome: human gut; feature: human-associated habitat; material: faeces...
CAAGGGCATCCTTTTGTGGAAATATTCTTGAAAATATACATATAAAACTGTATAATAATTTTTATAATCTTTTTTCGACAAAATTATTAGAAATTTTTATCAATAAGAGGGGGTGATGAGTATGGCAGAGATTGATGAACAATTATATAAGGAATTGATTGATAAAATCAAAACCTACCATCCGTCCGATGATTTTTCCATGGTGGAAAAGGCATATAAGCTGGCGGTGGAAGCGCATAAGGAACAAAAGAGAAAATCAGGCGAACCATATATCATCCATCCTTTGAAGGTGGCATATATTCTGGCGGAGCTGGAGCTGGATATGGAGACCATCACGGCAGGGATTCTGCACGATATTATTGAGGATACACCTTATACCTATGAGGATATTACACACCTGTTCGGCGAGGAAATTGCTGCATTGGTGGATGGTGTGACGAAACTGGGCAAGCTTTCCTATACCACAAAGGAAGAGGCGCAGGCAGAAAACTACCGCAAGATGTTCCTTGCCATGGCAAAGGATATTCGTGTTATTTTAATCAAGCTGGCGGACAGACTGCACAATATGCGGACGTTAAACTATATGACACCCGAAAAGCAGAGGGAGAAGGCGCAGGAAACGCTGGATATTTACGCTCCTCTGGCACATCGTCTGGGTATTTCCAAAATCCGTTCCGAAATGGAGGATTTGTGCTTTAAATATCTGAATCCGGATGCGTATTTCGATTTGGCGGCAAAAATCCAGAAGAAAAAGGAAGAACGTGACCAGTTCGTGCAGAGCATGGTGCAGGAATTACAGACGAAGATGAACGAGGCCGGCATCAAGGGGAAGGTTTACGGCAGAACAAAGCACTTTTTCAGCATTTATAAGAAGATGGTGAACCAGAATAAAACCCTTGACCAGATTTATGATTTGTTCGCTATCCGTGCGCTGGTGGACAGCGTGAAGGATTGCTATGCCGTTCTGGGGATTGTGCATACGGCGTATACCCCCATGCCCGGACGGTTTAAGGATTATATTGCTATGCCAAAGCCGAATATGTATCAGTCGCTGCACAATACGCTGATTGGCCCGCATGGGCAGGTGTTTGAGGTGCAGATTCGTACATGGGAAATGCACCGTACAAGCGAATACGGTATCGCTGCCCACTGGAAATATAAAGAGGGCAGAGCGAACGAAAAATCGAGCAAGGCGCAGAAAAGTGAGGAAGCAAAGCTGGCATGGCTGCGGCAGATTATGGAATGGCAGAAGGATATGTCCGATAATAAGGAATATCTGGATACCATTAAGCTGGATTTGAATATCTACAGCACACAGGTGTATGCCTTTACGCCGCAGGGGGATGTTATCCAGCTGACGAAGGATTCTACCCCGATTGACTTTGCCTATATGATTCACTCGGCAGTCGGCAATAAGATGGTCGGCGCGAGGGTAAATAATAAAATCGTTCCGCTGGATCATAAAATCCAGAACGGGGACATTGTAGAGATTATCACTTCACAGAATTCCAAGGGGCCGAACCGAGATTGGCTTGCCATTGTTAAAACAGCACAGGCAAGAACAAAAATCAAGCAGTGGTTCAAGAAGGAAGAGAAGGAAGAAAATATCATCCGTGGACGCGAAATGATTCTGGCAGATATCAAGAAAAAGGGGTATCAGCCGCAGGATTTGCTGCGCCCCGAATGGGAAGAAATCGTTCTGGTGAAATACGATTTCAAGACATGGGATGCGCTTCTGGCTGCTGTCGGCTACGGCGGCATGAAGGAGGGGCAGGTTGTTAACCGCTTGAAGGATGAATATTTAAAGGAAAAGAGAAAGACGCAGACGGCAGAGGATGCGCTGAAGGATTTTGAAAAGACCATCGACCAGAAGCCTGTGAAAAAGCATAAAAGCAAGAGCGGCGTTGTGGTGGAAGGCATCGGGGATGTTGCGGTGCGTTTTTCCAAATGCTGTAGTCCGGTGCCTGGGGATGAAATCATCGGCTTCGTGACACGCGGCAGAGGGGTTACGATTCACCGTACCGACTGCATCAACGTGATCAATCTGAGCAACGAGGAACGCGGACGCTTGATCAATGCCGAATGGGATACGCAGTTTGCCAAGGGAGAAAGCAATACCTCTTATTTGGCGGAGCTGAAGGTTGTAGCGAATGACAGGGTTGGCTTGATTGTGGAAATCAGCCGTCAGCTGGCGGATGATGATATTTCCGTAAAGGGCTTTAATGTGAGAACCACAAAGGATATGCAGGCAATTTTGAATGTTACGATTGAAATTAAAACAAAGGAACAGCTGGAGCGCGTGGTCACACGTCTGAAAAATCTGCGTGATGTGACAGAGGTGGAGCGTGTTTCCGGTCTGGGCTGATATAGGGTTTAGGAGGAAGAAATGAGAGCAGTATTACAGAGAGTTACAGAAGCAAGTGTAACCATTGACGGACAGAAGGTTGGAGAAATCGGCAAGGGGATTATGGTGCTGTTTGGCATGCTGGGAACAGATACGGATAAAACCATTGATTACATGCTGGATAAGGTCATCAATCTGCGTATTTTTGAGGATGAAAACGGCAAGATGAATCTTTCTCTGTTGGATATTGAAGGAGAGTTGCTGATTGTGCCTAACTTCACCCTGTACGGGGATGCAAGAAAGGGCAGACGACCCGGCTACAGCAGCGGGGCAGCACCCGAAATTGCAAGCGAATTGTTCGATAAGCTGTGTGCAAAGGCAGAAGCACTGGGCATCAAGAAGGTGCAGCATGGCATTTTCCAGACAGATATGAAGGTTGCCCTTGTCAATGATGGCCCTGTGACACTGCTGCTTGACAGTGAAAAGCTGTTCTGATGCGTATGGATACGGAAACCATCAGCTATGTTCTGGAGGGACATGAGCTGCAAAACGATGTGCAGACAATGATACAGGTATTTCTGGCAAACCGCCATTATATCCGCACGGACACAGTGACAGATGCGGAGATTACCGTAAAAAGCGAGATGAAAGAGGGCATTGCTTCGGCAATGCTTTATCGCCGTGGGGAGAAGGCTTCCGCATGGTCGATGGAATATGACGAAAAAATGCTGACGGAAAAGGAACAGAAGCGCATCATCAAGCGGACGATTTATGAGCTGCTGAAGGCGGAAACGGGAATTCGCCCCCAATGGGGACTGCTGACAGGCGTGCGCCCTGCAAAGCTCATCAGCAGCCTGTTGGAGGAGGGCAAAACGGACAAGGAATGTCTTGCTTTTCTGACGGAGGATTATCTTGTGATGCCGCATAAGGCGGCACTGGCGCTCAAGGTGGCAAAGGCGGAACGAAAAATTCTGGAGGATAACCGCCCTGAGGAAATCAGCCTGTATATCGGGATTCCCTTCTGTCCAACCAGATGTCTGTACTGCTCCTTTACGGCGTATCCGCTCCATCAGTATAAAAATCGGGTGGATGAATATCTGGATGCCATGTTCAGAGAATTGGATTGGCTTGCGGCATACAGCAGAAGCTTCGTGATGAAGAATATTTATATCGGCGGCGGCACACCGACCTCCTTGGATGAGGCACAGCTGGAACGCCTGCTGCAAAAGGTGGAGGAGCTGTTCCATCCCGATGAGAGGATGGAATATACTGTGGAGGCAGGCCGCCCCGACACGATTACCAGAGAGAAGCTGCGGCTTTTAAAGGAATACGGCGTGAACCGGATTTCCATTAACCCGCAGACCATGAATGACAAAACCTTGCGTGCGGTTGGCAGAAAGCATACGGTGGAGGATATCCGTCGGGTGTTCCGTGAGGCCAGAGAGGAAGGACACCAAAACATCAACATGGATTTGATTTTGGGCCTGCCCGGAGAGGATGCCGCAGATGTCCGCAATACCATGGAGGAAATCAGCAAGCTTTCGCCCGATAACGTAACGGTGCATACATTGGCAGTGAAGCGTGCCTCCCGTTTGAGAGAGGAGCTGGCGCAGCATGAAATGACAACGGCACAGACCTTGGAGGAAATGCTTGATATTTCTGCGGAATATGCTAAAAAAATGGGCATGGAGCCATATTATATGTATCGCCAGAAAAATATGGTGGGCAATTTTGAAAATGTCGGCTATTGCCATCCCGGCAAGGAGGGCGTATATAACGTGCAGATTATGGAGGAAAAGCAGACCATTTTGGCGGCGGGAGCAGGTGCAAGCACCAAGACGGTTGACTTTGAAACAGACCGCATTGAGCGGGTGTTTAACGTAAAAAGCATTGAGGATTATATCAGTCGGATTGATGAAATGATAGAAAGAAAGAGAGCGGGCTTGCCCCAAGGAGGTAGCGTATGATTCAGTTAGTAAAAGGGACAAAGGATATTTACGGTGCTGAGGTGAAGGCTTGGCAGGAAATTGAAGGAAAAATGAGACGTATCTGCGAAACCTTCGGCATTGGCGAAATTCGCACCCCTGCGTTTGAATTTACAGAGCTGTTTGCCAGAGGGGTTGGCGAAACCACAGACATTGTGCAGAAGGAAATGTATACCTTTACGGATGACGGCGACAGAAGCCTGACACTGCGCCCCGAGGGTACGTCAGGTGCGGTGCGTGCGTATGTGGAGCATGGGATGCACAACCAGGCACAGCCCACAAAGCTGTATTATATTTCCCCGACCTTCCGTTGTGAAAACACACAGGCAGGCAGACAGAGACAGTTCCACCAGTTCGGCATTGAAATGCTTGGCTCTTACAGTGCCGCACAGGATGCAGAGGTTATCTCCGTTGCAACTGCCTTGCTGGAGGAAATGGGCGTGGAGGGCGTAGAGCTGCGCATGAACAGCCTTGGCTGCCCCGAATGTCGTGCAAGATACAACAAAACACTGAAGGAATTTATCGGACAGAACCTGGACAAGCTTTGCCCGACCTGCAAGGAGCGTTTTGAAAAGAACCCTCTGCGTGTGCTGGACTGCAAAGAAGAAAGCTGTCAGCAGATTGTGGCAAATGCGCCCTCTGTGCTGGATTGTCTGGATGAGGAATGTACGGCACATTTTCAGAAGGTGCAGAATATTCTGACGGCAAATGGCATTGCCTTTACCATTGACCCTAAGATTGTGCGCGGTCTGGATTATTATACCAGAACGGTTTTTGAATTTGTATCCAACGGGCTGACCGTATGCGGCGGCGGAAGATATGATAATTTGGTTGAGGAAATCGGTGGAAAGCCCACGGGTGCGGTTGGCTTTGGTCTGGGTATTGAAAGACTGATTATGATTCTGGAAAAGCAGCATGGTGCCATTACCGAAACACCTGAGAGAGATGTTTATATCGGCTCTATGGGCGAAAAGGGACTTTTGAAAGCACAGTCTCTGACCTATGAGCTGAGAAAGGCAGGCATTCAGGCGGACTGCGATACTGTGGAACGCAGTGTGAAGGCACAGATGAAATATGCCAATAAGATTGGTGCAAAATATTCCGTTATCCTTGGCGATTCCGAACTGGAAAGCGGCAGAGTAGAGCTGAAGGATATGGCAAACAGCGAAAAGAGCGAGGTTGCTCTGGCAGATTTGCCTGCAATCCTCAAGGAAAAATGCGGAAAATAAAACAAAAACAGAATGAATACAGAGCCTTGGGAGAACCTTCTTTCAAGGCTTCCTTTTTACTTGCGGGGCGGCAGAGATTTTCATTGCCATGCAGCTTGGAAAAGTCTTGTATTTTTGGGAATAAAGTGATATGATAGCTTGATGGATTGAAGAATGTCAGAAAATTTCCTTAAAGGATAAGGAGGATACAGCATGAAGGTTGTAATCGTAGGGGACGGTAAGGTCGGCGGCACTATCGCCAGACAGCTCTCCGGTGAAGGACATGACATCATTGTAATTGATAATAATACAAGTGTTCTGAATAATGCTTCCAATACGATGGATATTATGAGTGTGGAGGGGAACGGCGCAAGCATGCTTGTCCAGAAAAGAGCAGGTGTGCCTGAGGCAGATTTGCTGATTGCGGCAACCTCCGCGGATGAGGTAAATATGCTTGCCTGCCTGCTGGGGAAAAAGCTGGGCGTGCCGCATACGATTGCCCGTGTGCGTAACCCCGAATATTATGAGCAGATTAACGAATTGAAGGAAGAACTTGGACTGAGCATGACGGTAAACCCCGAATTTGCGGCGGCAACGGAAATCCTGCGTCTTTTGCGCTTCCCCTCTGCTTTGAAAATCGAGGTGTTTGCGAGAGGGCGTGTGGAGCTGGTAGAGGTCAAGATTCCGCCCCACAGTGTGCTGGATGGGATGCCTCTATGGGCGATTTATAAGGAGTTTCAGGTAAAGGTTCTGATCTGCGCGGTGCAGAGAGCAGGAGAGGTGCATATCCCCAACGGTAACTTTGTATTGCAGGCAGGGGATAAAATCAACCTGACCGCATCACATAGTGAGATTGAAAAATTCTTCCGTACCATCGGTCTGTTCCGTACGGGGGTAAAATCGGTCATGATTCTGGGCGGCGGCAGAATGGCGTATTATCTGGCAAAGGCACTGATTCTTTCTCATGTGCGCGTAAAGATTATCGAACTGGATTATAAGCGTTGTGAATATCTATGTGAGGCGCTGCCGGAAGCGGTTGTGATTCACGGAGATGGGACGGATAAGGAAACTCTGCAGGAGGAGGGTCTGGAAAAGACGGATGCTCTGGTCTGCCTGACAGGGATGGATGAGGAAAATATCGTAGTTGCGCTTTATGCCAAGGCGAAAAAGGTTTCCAAGGTGATTGCGAAAATCAACCGTATTTCCTTTGATGAAATTCTGGATGCGCTGGATATTGATGGCTTTATTTCGCCGAAGATGATTGCGGCAAATAATATTGTCCGTTATGTGCGCGCGATGCAGAATTCCGCAGGGAGCAGCAACGTAGAAACGCTGCATAAGCTGGTAAATGAGCAAATTGAAGCATTGGAGTTCAAGGTAAGGGAAAAATCCAGCGTAGTGGGTGTGCCGCTCAAGGATTTGAAGACGAAAAGCGAGGTTCTGGTGGCAACGATTATCCGCAATGGCAGAGTTATTATTCCGGGCGGTAATGACATGATTGAGGTGGATGACAGCGTGATTATTATTACCAGAAATAAGCATTTGACGGACTTGAAGGATATTTTGAAATAATAAATTGAAATTTGGTGAAGGGTTATGAATTTTAATATGATTGCCTATATTCTGGGCAATATCATACGAATAGAGGCTGCCCTGCTTGCAGTGCCTGCCTTTGTTTCTATATGGTATCAGGAGGCAAAGGCGGCATCGGCATTTGTCGCAACCATTATCGCCTGCCTGATGGTAGGGACGGTTCTGGTCAGCCGTGAGCCGGAAAATAAGCGGATTTATGGGCGAGAGGGCTTCGTTGTGGTTGCACTTTCGTGGATTGTGATGTCCGTTCTGGGGGCACTGCCGTTTTATCTGAGCGGCTCTATTTCGGGCTATGTAAATTGCTTTTTTGAAACGGTATCCGGCTTTACCACAACGGGCGCAAGCATTTTGCAGGAGATTGAAACTCTGCCGAAAAGTATTCAGTTCTGGCGTTGCTTTACGCATTGGATTGGCGGTATGGGGATTCTGGTATTTATGCTTGCAATTATGCCCCTTGGGGACGAGCGCACGATGTATCTGATGAAGGCGGAGGCACCCGGACCTCTGGTTTCCAAGCTGGTGCCAAAGGTAAAATCGACAGCAAAAATCCTGTATACGATTTATATTGTACTGACACTGGTGGAGATGATTTTGCTGTTTGCAGGGGGAATGCCCTTTTTTGACAGCGTGGTGCATGCCCTTTCGACAGCGGGGACAGGCGGCTTTTCTGTAAAAAATAGCAGCATTGCGGAATACAATAGTGCGTATTTTGAATATGTCATTACGGCATTTATGCTGCTGTTCGGGGTGAACTTCAACCTGTTCTATTTGATGCTGATGAAGGATTTTAAGAATGTGTGGAAAAATGAGGAGCTGCGCTGTTATATCGCCATTGTCTGCATTGCGACAGCGTTGATTACCATAGATATTTCTCGGTATTATTCGACAGTGGAGGGTGCCTTCCGCCATGCTTTCTTCCAAGTGGCGGCAATTATGAGTACAACGGGCTTTGTAACGGCAAACTTCGACCTCTGGCCTGAGTTTTCTAAGACACTTCTGTATTGCCTGCTAATTCTTGGGGCATGCGGCGGTTCAACCGCGGGCGGTATTAAGGTTTCGCGTTTTGTAATCCTTCTGAAAATGATTAGGCGGGAGATCAGCCATATTGTGCACCCGCGCTCTGTTAACCTGATTAAACTGGACGGCTATAAGGTGGATGAGGATTCTATTCGCAGCGTGACAGGGTTTATTATTCTGTATGTGCTCATTTTGCTGGGGTCGTTCATGCTGGTTTCGCTGGATAATTTCGACTTTATTACGAATGTGACTGCGGTTACAACATGCCTGAGTAATGTCGGACCGGGACTTGCTATGGCAGGGCCTGTTGAAAACCTTTCCTTCTTCTCCGGCTTCGCAAAGATTGTGCTTTGCTTGGATATGCTGCTGGGGAGACTGGAAATTTTCCCGATTATTATGCTTTTCGCTCCATCCATCTGGAGAAAGAGCTACATGTAACAACGCAGAGCCAAGCATCTGCAAAAAAAGAACAGCTTACATGCTTGCATGATAGGCTGTTCTTTTTATTGCAGATATTTGGCGAGCGCCACAACGAAAAAATACGAAGTATTTTTGAGATGGGCTCTGCGTTGTTGCATGTGGGTGCCCTGATTTCGATTTTACAGAAAAAGCAGCCTGTTTGGGCTGCTTTTTCTGTAAAGGGGAGGGTATATTACTATGATAAACCAAATATAGGTAGTTGTCTGTTTTTTTCTTTCAATATTTTTCTTCCAATAGGGGAAGGGGTGCCTGCAGCCTTTCGGGGAAGGGGACTGCAGGCGGAAGTAAAAGGGGGCGTCCTTTCGACTTCTTTTGTAGTATACTGTAAAAATATGGACAAAGTGTGAATAGAAACTTAAGGCTTTGTTAAAATATGCGAATGTTTTCTTTATTGTGTTATCAGCGTTTCTGCGGTGTTGGGTTGATGTTTTTAGAGATTTGCCACCCATTTGCCACCGTAAATTTCATTTGGGTGGCAAGCCATTTACAACGCTTTCAAATAAATCCGCTGCGGTCTGTGCCATTTCGTCTGTGTGGTGAACGTAGGTATTCATTGTGGTTACAATGTTTTTGTGCCCGAGCCGCTGTTGAACTGCCTTCACGTTGGCGCCTGCCTCAATCAGCTTTGTGGCATGGGTATGGCGCAGGCTGTGATAATCAAAATTGATTCCAAGCTCCTGCCGGATGACTCTCTGGCAATAGGCAAAGCTGTTTTTGGTTGTCAGCTCTCCGTTTTCATCAATGCAGATAAAATTGATTCGCCGCGCGCCTGTGGAAAGGATTTTTTGTGCGCCGACAATTCGCTGTCGAGGCGCTCCTTTTTCGTCCGTAAAATCGACAAGCTGATATACTGTGTAGAATTCGCCATATTTCAGTTCGTTTTTAAGCTGTCGGTTTTTCTCTGCCTTGAGGATTCGGTAAAGGGATTCCCCGAATTTTATTTTCCGCTTGGAGTTGTACTTTGGTTCTTTAAGGGAGAACCCCAGATTGCCGTTGATGTTCCTGCGGATAAGCTGACGCTCTACAGACAACGTGCAGTTTTCAAAATCAACATCGTCCCATGTGAGGGCAAAGCACTCATTGATACGCAGCCCGCAGTTCCAGCCAATCATAAGCGGAATATAGTAGCGAGAACCAACGGGAAAGCGTTTCCGGATGCGGTCAAATTCTGCATCCGTCAGCACGATGCGCTCTCTGACCGGCTTTGCGACAGTACCTATCTTTACAAACCGACAGGGATTCTCTCGGATATACTGCAAGGGCTGAACAGCATAATCTATCGCAGTAGAAAGGACAACAAAGATAGAGCGTATGGTCGCTTTGGAATAGCCCTGCGCCTTTAGCTGGTTTATGTATTCCTGAATGGCTGCCGCCTGTAGGCTTTTTAAATAATACGCACCGAACTGCGGTTTCAGGTGCCTGTGGATCAGCGTTGCGTAGGTCTGCTGCGTATTTTCTGTGAGATTCATTTTGCAATATTGCTCATACCAGAAATCCAGATAATCACTGACGCTGATGGTGGAAGGCTGAAAGACTTGTCCGGAGTTTTCATATTCCGCGATAGCCTTTGCCAGAGCCGTTTCCGCTTCTTTCTTGGTGCGGAATCCGCCCTTTTCGATTTTCTTTCTTTTGCCGCCGACCTGAGCGGTATCAAAATAATATGACCATGTTTTACCACGTTTTCGTGTTCCGCCTTTCATAAGCATTCCTCCTTAATTGAAAAATAGGTATAGAAAATAAGGCGGTATCGTGGTATAATCCTATTGCGAGTAGGTGGTTATACAAATACCGCCGTATGAGAATCCTCTTTCCTGTTGGCGCAGGAAGGGGGATTTTTTTAGTGGGGTCGAAATCGACCCCTTATTATTATTTAATCAGTTATCAGTATCCGACAGCTGTGACACCATATTCCGCCTGTTCGGCAGTAAAACCTTCATATTTCAGCTGGTCAATCAGACCATCTCTGGAAAAAGAGGAATAATCGAGATAGTCCTGTGCCTTTCTTGCGGCTTGTTCGTTCCAGTCTGCGCCACAATTATCCGCACCATAGGTAGCATCTTCGGTGCTAAAGCCTTCGTATTCAAGCTGATTGATTAAGCCGCTGTAGGAAAACGCACTATAATCAAGATAACTCAACGCTTTTCTTACTGCATTCTTTTGACCCATTGTTTCGGTTGGCTTTGTTTCCGTCTTAGCGGGAGCGGATGTTTCGGTTAATTTTTCGGGTTTCGTTGTTTCTGTTGTTTCTGTTGACTTGCTTTCAGGTTCTTTTGTGTCATCACTGCCGCCAAAAGGCAATGCGAGAATCACAATAACCACTACCAGAGCAATGATTGCAATGAGACAACCGTTTGGTTGTTTTTTACCGCAGTTCGGGCATACCTTTTCATCAATAGGCATTTCCGTTTTGCAGTGCTTACAAGTTTTTGTTGTTGGCTTTTCTTTCTTCATGATTTACCCTCCTAAATTTGACAAAGTTCACGAATTGTGATATTTTCTGTTTAGAGGGTTGTTAGGCAACGACTTTCTTTTCCCCTTGTGATATGGCGGTATCACAGGGGGATTTTTTTTAAAAAAATCTAGAATTCCTTCCTAAGCTGCATCAGCCTACCTCGGATATGTATATTTTCCATATCCTTGCCAACAAAGATTTTCGGTTCACAGGCGGGGTTTTCGGGTTGGAGAATCAGCGCATTTTCCTGTTTTTTCACTCTTTTCAGGGTAGCCTCGTCACCATTGACGGCGACAACGGCAATATCCCCATTATCCACATCAGCCTGTTGGCGGATAAGGAGCAAATCGCCATGATGGATGCCTGCGTTTATCATGCTGTCCCCCTTAGCTCTGAGCCAGAAGTAGGTTTCGCCCGTCTGGAGGTCAGATTCGGGGGTGGGGATGTAGCCTTCGATGTTGTCCTCGGCGAATAGTGGTGTGCCACAGTTCACAGAGCCGACCAGAGGGACGTTTACCATTGGTTCGGGAACGTAGGGGATGGCACCTTCGGGGAGGGAGGGTGTATCTTCCCATCCCATGAGATAAGAGGGGGAAACACCGCAGAATTTTGCAATGTCCTCAATTTTGTCCGAAGGGATATTTGTTACAATATCATTTTCATATTTATATAGTGTTTGTTTTGAAACATTTATTTCGTCAGCAAAAGCAACCTGACTCATGTGCATTTTGTTGCAACGAAGGTTTTTGATTCTTTTTCCGATTGTATCCATACAAACACATCCTTTCGAAGTAACTTAATGATAGCACAAAAAAGTTATAAATGCAAGAAAAAACATCTTGACAAGTTACCAAAATGTAGGTATTATAATGGTAACTTAAGAAGTTACAATTATAAATTATAATGGTAGCAGATATATAAAGAATGGAGGTGATTTGTTGATTAGAACAGATAAACTTCGCGGAGTTATTGCGGAAAAGGGGTATTCTCAGTCTGATATTGCAAGAAAAATTGGAATTACGCCAAAAACATTTTACGAAAAGATGAAAATTGGGGTATTCGGAAGTGATGAAATTCAGATTATGATTGATGAATTGCACATTGATAATCCGATTGAAATTTTTTTTGCAGAGGAGTAACTTTAAAAGTTGCTTTTAAACAGCAAAAGGACAAAAGCGCAGGCGAAAGGGAGGAACGTAATGAACGAAATTATGAACATCGGCGGTGTGGACTGCTACGAAAAAGACGGAACTGCTTACTTGAAACTGGAAGCGGTGGCAAGAGGGCTTGGGTTTACGCAAACGCAGGAAAAGAATGGAACGGAATACACATCTGTTAGGTGGGAGAGAATCGAAAAGTATATGGAAGAAATTGGTTTCCCCCACAAGTGGGGGAAGGAAAGTTTCATTCCCGAAAATATCTTCTACCGCCTTGCAATGAAAGCCAAAAACGAAACGGCGGAAAGGTTTCAAGCCTTGGTAGCGGATGAGATTATTCCCTCTATCCGCAAGCATGGGGCATACATGACACCGCAGAAAATCGAAGAAGTGCTGCTGAATCCGGATACCATCATCAAGTTGGCAACGGAGTTGAAAGCGGAGCAGAAGAAAAGAGTAGCTTTAGAATCGAAGGTTGAGCAGGATAAGCCGCTTGTGGCATTTGCAAATTCCGTTTCTGTGGCAAAGACTTCCATTCTGGTAGGCGAGTTGGCGAAGCTGCTGAAACAGAACGGCGTGGATATGGGGCAGAACAGACTGTTTGCGTGGATGCGTGAAAATGGCTATCTCATTAGCCGAAAAGGCACTGACTACAATATGCCGACACAGAGAAGCATGGAAATGAAGCTGTTTGAAATCAAGGAAACCACGATTTCGCATGGTGATGGACATACCAGTATCAGTAAAACGCCAAAGGTAACAGGAAAGGGACAGATTTATTTCATCAATCTGTTTTTGGGGACACAGCAGAATACAGATAAGGGTGCAAGCTAAAGGGAGGTGAATGTGCTTCTCATGAGCATACTGATTTCAATAGCATCTATAGTCTGTGTATACAGCGGATATAGAATAAAGAACCGCGAATGCCGGTCTAAATTTTACAATCTCGGCATGGCATTTGCGGTTATGGCGTTAGTACTTGCCATTAAATAGGGTATTCAAAATCCTCAATGGCAAATTCCAAGTTCAAAGAAAGAGAGCGAACACAGAACATATAGAGAGTTTCAATTTTTTCTTTAGATTCATTATTTTCGAGACAAGTAATGCACTCTAAGGCATCTTTGTAAAAATCTTTATTGGCATTTAACATAAAGCATTTATGTGTTGCAGAGCGAAACTTTGAAATATTCTCTGGGCTGGGATTTGTTAAAGCGAGCGCATATGAATCAGCAAACTCAAAGTATACCTTTTGTTTTTCGAGAAAAAATGTGTCTAATTTTTTCAGTCGAATTTGGTGTTCATTATTTTGCTGGTTTGTGATAGCAGGCACAATGGCAGATATAACGATTGCAGCAAGTGCAACCAACAACTCAATATTCATAAAATTATCTCCTTTCCTATGTACTCGGCTGCGGCAACAGCCTGTATTTTCAGGATAGGACAGGGGGAGAAAAATGTCAAGGAAAGTGAAAAAGATGTTGATAACAGGAGGTGTTCTTATGGAGCCGATGCTTTACACAGTAAAGGAAGTTGCGCAGATTCTGAAATGCAACGCGACCAGAGTATATGGTCTGAAGGATGCGGGACTGCTGCCGTTTCTGAAGCTGGGGCAGTTGAAATGCCGCAGGGAAGCGGTGGAGGAATTCCTGCGGAAGTATGAGGGCTACGATGTGTCCGACCCGAACAACATCATCCCTCTGGAACAGGGAGAGGAGGTGAAACCATGAGAAACTGGAAACGGACGTTATTCTACATCCGCCGTGGTTTGCTGCGTTGGGCGGTGGTATTCTTCGGAACACTGCTGGCGCAGTGCGGCTTAGTATGGGTTCTGGAGAACCCCGACAGCAGGATGATGTTTTATCTGATTTCCGGCACGGTGATTGCCTTTGCAATCGGTAATGTGTTTTACGGCAGGGAATTGCCAAAGAAATAAAAACGTCCCCAGAGGTGTTGGCGCACCGTTTCGGGGACTGGATAATTATTCAATTACAGAATAACAGAAACAGGAGGGAAATGCAATGGAAAACTGGACAGGCACGATGCAGATCAACCGTGTGGACGGCGAGCCTTTGCTGAAAAGCGGAGAATGGCAGTATGACCCTTGGTGGAACTGCTGGTACTTAAACGGGGAGAGCTTCCCTGCGGAGATTTGCAGGAAGGTGTTGTGATGACATTTACATACACAGAAGACCCCAGAAAAGAGGAAGAAGCGGAGGAAATCATCCCTGAATGTATCATTTGCGGGAGCAGGAAATGCGAGTATTTCTATTTTGACAGGCACGGAGAGCCGATTGGGTGTGACGACTGCATCCGAAGGGAGAGCGTCTACGAATAACAGAAAGGGTGGTTTCTTTGAAACGGGAAACGTATCTGGAAAAAATCGGTCAGCTTTCTCTGGAAATCAGGGAGGCGGACAGGCAAATCATGGGGCTGGTGAATCTGAAAAAGCTGAAAAATGCGGAGATTGACCGACTGAACAACCTCATGGTGGAGGAAGCAAGAAACGGCACATTGTATAAGGAGGAGTGAGATATGGCAAAGCTGATTTGCATTATGGGGGAATCGGGCAGCGGCAAGAGTACGTCTATGCGGAACTTAGACCCTGCGACGACCTATTATATCGACTGTGACGGGAAGGGACTGCCCTGGAAGGGGTGGAAGGCGCAGTATAACGAAAAAAACAATAATTACTGCGTGACAAGGGACATCCCGAAAATTGAGAAATATCTTCTGAGTATCAACACAAGCGGTACGCATATCCAGACGGTAGTAATTGATACGCTGAACACCTGCATGGCGGACAAAGAAGTGAAGGGCATGAAGGAAAACGGATACGGCAAATGGATTGACCTGACGCAGTTTGTCTGGAATCTGGTCGAAACGGCGAGCAGACTGCGGGAGAATCTGACGGTTATTTTCGTGATGCACAGCGAAACGGTGCGTGATGATTTCGGTTATGCGTTTACGCGGATCCGCACAAACGGCAGGAAGATGGAAAAGCTTGTGTTGGAATCCCTGTTTAATGTTGTGCTGCTTGCCAAGCGCACCGATGAGAGCAGATATATTTTTGAAACACAGACCAAAAATAGCACAGCAAAAAGCCCTATGGGGGCATTTGAAACATTTGAGATTGAGAATGACATTCAGCAGGTACTGGATGCACTGAAGGATTTTTAAGGAGGACAAGAAATGAAAAATATCAACTGGAACAGCGTACCCGACCCTGTGGAGCTGCCGAGACTGGCTCCGGGCGGATATGTCTGCAAGATTACGGTAGCGGTGGACGTACCTGAGAAGGAATATCTGAAGCTGGAGTATGACATCGCGGAAGGGGAGCACAAGGGACACTGGGATGCGCTCTACAAGGCGAAAGCCTTCTGGGGCGGCACGTTTTACCGTTCTTATAAGGAGAAGGCACAGTCCATGTTTAAGGGATTTCTGACGGCGGTGAAGGAGAGCAACCCCGGCTTTGTATTTGAAAACGAGGAAAAGCGTCTGGAAGGTAAGCTGATCGGGCTGGTACTGGCGGAGGAGGAATACCGCAAAAATAACGGCAGTGACGGCACAAGACTGTATGTTGCCAACATCCGCAGTGTGGAAAAAATCCGCAAGGGAGATTTCATTGTACCGCCCAAAAAGCTTTTGCAGGAAAGCGGCAGTGCAGGCGAGAACGGATTCTATCCCACAAAGGATGTGGAAGATGACGATGTTCCGTTTTAAGGCGGTGATGGGATGATACTTTTGTGCGATACAAGGCAAAAGAAGGGAAAACATGAGGAAAAAGAAAAGTGGTTTGCGGCGCATGACGTAGAGGTGGTACGCACAAAATTGGTGGTAGGGGATTATTCCCTTCCCACCGACCAGAGCGTCTGCATTGATACGAAGGCAGGACTTCTGGAGATCTGCGGCAACGTGACACAGCAGCATCGGCGTTTTGTGGAGGAATTAGACCTTGCGAAACGGCTTGGGATTCAGCTGATTATCCTTTGTGAGGAGGACGGGATTGCCGCACTGGAGGATGTCAAGCATTGGAGCAATCCACGCCTGTGGCACTCCCCGAAGGCGTTGACGGGGGAAAAGCTGTATAAGATTCTAAAATCCATCGAGGAACGCCATGGCTGCCGTTTTCTGTTCTGCCGGAAGGCAGATGCAGGGCAGATGATTGTCAAGCTGCTTGCGGCAGGAAAGGCAATGGACGGTGAGCGTCATGGCTGAGTTTCGGGAATATCAGAAACAGGACTTTCTGGAAGGTACAGAGCCATATGAGGTGCTTTATAAATACATAGACAACCAATTCCTGCTGTCGCAGATGACGGAGCAAATGGCGGATGTGGCGAAAAAAGCAGGGGTGAAGGGCTTTAAGACCCTGTTCAGAAAATTCTGTCAGGCGAAGAAAAAGGATGCTACAGGGAATTTCATTCAGAATGCAACGAATTTTGACGGACAGCCGTTAGAACTGGATTGCGGAAACTGGGTTGCGGATGATAGCGGCATCAGCATTTCCACGCCCCTTGGGGACATGCTTGCCTGCATCCACCCGATACTGCCGACCATGCGGCTAATCAATATTGATACGAATACGGAAAAGCTGCAATTATCCTATCGCAAGGGCGGCATCTGGCGCAAGACCATTGCCGATAAGCGGACACTGGCGGCGGCTTCCTCCATCATCGCCTTGGCGGATGTGGGCGTGGCGGTCAACAGCGAGAATGCAAAGTGGCTCGTGCGGTTCCTGCATGATGCGGAGAATCTCAATTATGAGCGCATTGAGGAGAAGAACAGCGTCGGGCGGCTCGGATGGGTGGAGGGACACGGCTTTTCGCCCTATGTGGAGAATCTTATTTTTGACGGGGATGCCGCCTGTAAGGGGCTGTTTGAAAGCGTGAAAAGCGGCGGCAGCTATGAAACATGGCTTGCGCTTGCGAAAGAAGTGCGGCAGGAGAGCCTGTACGGGCGGATTCTGATGGCGGCGGCGTTTGCAAGCGTATTGGTTAAGCCGCTGAATTGTCTACCCTTCTTCCTGCACCTCTGGGGCGGTACGGAGGCAGGCAAGACCGTCGGCGAAATGCTTGCGGCATCTGTCTGGGCGGACCCCAGAGTAGGGCGGTATATCCAGACCTTCAACAGCACTGTGGTCGGCAAGGAGCGTGCGGCGGCTTTTGTGGGGAATCTGCCGCTGATTCTGGATGAATTGCAGATTGCAGGCAGTCAGTCCAGCTTTGATAAGGACATCTATATGCTTTCCGAGGGCGTAGGGCGCACCAGAGGGAATAAGCAGGGCGGCGTTGACCTGACACCCACATGGTCGAACTGCATTATCACAAACGGGGAAATGCCTCTGGCATCTGCGGCATCTGGCGGCGGCGCGGTCAATCGTATCATCGAAATCGAGTGCGAGGAGGCGTTGTTCAAAAACCCGAAACATGTGGCGGATACCCTTCTGGAAAACTACGGCTTTGCCGGGAAGAAATGTTTGGATTGGCTTGCGGGATATGACCCGGACTTTGCGACCGTCAGACAGCTTTACCGTATCTATATGCAGGAATTTGATAAGAAGGACACCACAGGCAAGCAGTCCATGGCAATGAGCATGATTCTGGTGGGGGATTATGTGCTGTCGCAGGCAATCTTCGGGGATGATAAATTTCTGCGCCCTGCGGATGTACAGCACTTTCTGAAAACAAAGCAGGAGGTTTCTGTGCATGAGCGTGCGTATGAATATGTTTATGAAACACTGGTTGCCAATAAAAGCCACTTCGGCGAGGCGGAGGACGATCGCAATGAGGTCTGGGGAGCGAATGATAAATATTATTTTTATGTGATTCGCAGCCGCTTTGAACAGATTTGTCGGGATGGCGGATTTAACGCAAAGGCATTGCTTTCATGGATGAAACGGACAGGGAAGATTGAGGCGGCGCAGAAAGGCTACGCTAAGACAAAAAGAGTAAATGGAGAGCCGATTCATTGTATCTGGATGATTAAGCCACAGGATGAACAGGATGGCTTTGAGCAGGTCGGCATGGAGGATAAGGATGGAAATGCGTGCCCGTTTTGATGAAGATGTACGAATGTGCAACTTGTGCAACCTTTTTTAAATACACCTTCTTCTATAAAAAGAGTGATTGAAAGAATAAAAACAGAAACACACTTTTTTATATAGAAGGTAAAATATGGTCGCACAAGTGGCACAAATCAGAATCACATGCAGAAAGTCCAGTAAAATCAAGGATTTCAGACGTGCGACTTTTTAAAAAATAAATTCGTACAAGGTTGTACAGGTCGCACATTTTCTATAAGGAATAGTTATTTGAAAAAGAGTATTGATAAAAAATACGACAATAAAAGCCATGGATAGGCTCTGATGCAAAAATACCATATCCCTTGAAAAAAAGCAAGACGAAAGGAGGGATTCCATGCACCCGATGACAAAGGATGAATTTCAACAATACCGCCTGTTGGTACAGCGCAAGGGAAAGGCAATGACGATTCCGGCGGAATTGCGACTGGGAAAATACGGCGCAGAATATCAGAAAATTGTAACAGCCCTCCGCACGCAGTTTCAGCCCTACCTTGCCTATTATATCACAGAAGGGAAGAATAATCTGCGCCATGATGCCGAAACGGCGGAACGGGTGAGGCAGCAGAAGGCTATTTTCGCAGGCATCCAGACGGCTCTGTATGATGGGAATTTGAAGAAAATGGATAGATATTGCGATAGGCTGAAAGAGGTGTATCAGCATGAAGGATAAGGCAACAGGAAAAGAACGGCTTTACATGGCAGTGACGAAGGATAGGCTTTCCCTTCCGCTTGCGGTGGCGGACAGCCCCGCGGAGCTGGCAAGGCTAAGAGGGGCAAAGAGAGAAAATATACGGTGCGCGATTACCAGATGGAAAAAGGGAACGGTGAGGTGTCCCGGATATATCGTGGTTGAGGTAGAGGATGATTTGCCATTCTGACGCTCAATCATGGTGTTAAAAATAGTGCCGCCTACATAGACAGACTGAATGGAGGAGAAAGTTAATGCTGAAACCGACAGTGAAAGCGGAGGAATTTGAAAAATATGGATTTAGGAAATGCAGAGGCGAATATGGAAAGCATGGTTGTTACTACCTTTGCGTGGCAAGGGGTGTAAAAATGCTTTTTGTCAGTGATGTATGTTTTGATGTGAATGATTGGAAAGACAGTGACCAAAGAATACATAGCAAAGCAAATTGTAAATACAGTGATAAACGGACATATTTGGACATTATTTTCCTGCTGATACGAGACGGAATGTTGACAAGTGATTTTGTGTGAAGGGTAAGGAAAATGAGAGCGATACTTGAAGAAAAGATTAACCGGTTGAGAGAAACAGTAAACCGATTGAAAGAATATGCTCAGAAGGAGGACGGTTTGCCGTTTTAAGGAGAGATAGAAATGCAAAATGTATTAGAGCGGATGGAAGCCATTGGTGCGGAGCGGAAGATGGCGGACTTCAACGTAAAAATGAAAATGGACTACGAGTTTAAAAAGAACTACGCCTACATCAGGGCGTGGGAATTTTACAACGAGTGCTGCGCCAGAGGGCTGAACTGCCATGTATCGGTCGGAGGATTGGACAGCATTACGCTATTTTTGTTCCTGCGGAGCATCGGAATTTATGTACCCGGCATCAGCGTGTCCCATCTGGAGGACAGGAGTATACAGGAAGTACATAGACAGCTTGGGATTGAACGGGTTCAGCCGTTGAAGCGGGCGGACGGCACGGTCTGGAATAAGGCGAAAATCATTCAGGAGTTCGGCTTTCCTGTGTTATCGAAGGAAATTGCGTCGAAGATTGAGCTTTTGCAGAACCCTTCGGAGAAGAACAAAACCGTGCGTCATGCGATTATCACCGGAGAGACGGGCGCATACGGTGGCTACCAGAAAAATTCACGCATGAAGCTGTCGCAGAAATGGCTGGAGAAATTCGGCGGATATGAGAACGAAACAGAGGGCGTGAATTATGGTGTGCCGGATTTCAAGGTATCGGCAAAGTGCTGTTATTATCTCAAGGAAAAGCCCTGTGACGATTGGGCGAAGCAGCACAACAGTGTGCCTTATCTTGGACTGATGGCATCCGAAGGCGGCAGAAGGGCAAAGAGCCTGAAAATCAACGGATGCAACTATTTTGGAAAAAGCACGATTCGCTCTGCGCCGTTTGCGATTTTCAACAGACAGGATATTTTACAGCTGGCGTTGGAGCTGGATGTGCCTGTGCCTGCGATTTACGGCACGATTGAGCGAAAAGAGGACGGCACTCTCTACACCACCAAGGCACAGCGGACAGGCTGTAGCATGTGCGGCTTTGGGATACACATGGAAAAGCGTCCGCACAGATTTGACCTCTTGCGAGAGCGGAACGAGAAGGAATGGAAATTCTGGATGTACGATATCGGTTGGGGACATGTGCTGGATTATATCGGTGTGGAATGGGAAACGCCTGTGGCGAAACAGATGAAGATAGGAGAGGTATGAATGAATATCGAGATTTCAAAAGAACGGATGCTGGAAATGGCGAAGAAGCTGGCAGGCATGGACTTCTGCACGGAACAGAAGGTGTTTTATAAAAACATTCTGCGGATGGTGAAAGCGGATGTTGAGGGGCGGTTGTTGGTGCTGCCCTGCAAGGTCGAAGATACGGTGTATGAAATCCTCGAAGAAACCGTACCGAACCACTATTTTTATATCAGCGAGCACAAGGTGCAGGATGTATCGGTAAAGGCTGTCAAGTATGCTGACGAATGGGAACCGTATGGCTATGAGAACCTGTATTTCACAAGAGAGGAAGCGGAAGCGGCATTGGAGAGAAGGAGGAGTGAAAACAATGAAGGAATGTAAATTGTACCAGTGTGAAATTTGCAATACGCAATACAAAGAAAAAAGCGATTGTCAAGCGTGCGAAAAGAATCATGTTAAACCAGAAAGTATTAAAGAGTGCAAATATCATGCCGAGCAATATTTTGCAAATTATCCAGATACTATTACGGTATTGATGGAAGATGGAAAGGAAATTAAATATAAAAGATGATAGAGGTCATCTTGGATAATTGCTAAGGAATTAAACAAGCAAGAAGTAAATTTTATCCAAGATTTAGCCAAGCTGATTGGGAAAAATCTTTAAAAAATGGTGCGATTTGGCGAACTATGCCATGTTTGAATTCATGTATCCACAGCATCCGAAAGGACATTTTCGTGCAACAGACAGCAGGGAAAGTGCAGGGATTATTGGGCTAAGTGTGAACGAGGCGAAGGGGTGGTAATGAAATGATTGAGAAAAACAGAGAAACCAATACATACCATGCTATTTGCGACTGCTGTTATGAGTATTCAGACGAGTATAACAGCTTTCACGAGTGTGCACATGGCATCAAGGAGGAAGGCTGGAGACAGCACTATAACAAGAGTGAGGACGAATGGGAGCATTTCTGTCCGAATTGCAGGGAGGATTGAGCATGGATAGACCTGACGAGAAAATCAAACAGCACATTCCGCAGGACGAGCTGTTAACGCAGTTAGCAGAAGAATGTGCGGAATTATCGCAGGCGGCATTGAAGCTGCGGCGAGCGTTGACGGGTATCAACCCAACGCCTGTGACGGTGGACGAGGCAAGAAAGAGTCTGGTGGAGGAGGCAGCGGATGTCTACAACGTACTGGGGCTGCTGTTGGACGCTGCGGACAACGCCGAGATATACAGCATCATTCGGCGGAAGAAAGCAAGATGGCTGAATAGATTGGAGGGGTGATAGTTTGGCGATTGTGAGGGAGAATGAGGAGAAGAAGCGATACCTAAACGGGTATCGGGATTGCACACGGCGAGAACGGCAGTTGCAGGAGCAGATTGACGCGTTACGCAGTCAGCAGATGTTTCCGAGTGTGAACCATGACGGGATGCCGCAGGGAAATGCACACAGTGATTTGTCCGGTTATATGGCGAGGTTGGATGCACTTGTCAGCCAACTGGAGCAGGAGCAGGCTATGGCGGTACGGCAATACAAGGAAATCCATGACAGGATACATAAAATGCAGGACGGGGCGGAGAAGGAAGTGCTGATTCGGCGGTATCTGATGGGAAGGACATGGGAGCAGATTGCGGTGGAGATGGATTACAACTACCGTTGGGTATTAAGGCTCCATGGGAGGGCTTTAAAAAATTTTGAAATTTCTGAAATAAGCCACTAAAAGCCACATCGAAATATGGTATTATGCTAGCATAGATACTTGAGTAGAGCTTTTCATCTGCAAGGACACTGACTCACATCAATGATTTTGCTTTTTATAATAAATTATCGACAGTACAGTAACAGGTATAACTTGCCTGTTTTTCAAAAATGGATTATAATACAATAAGTTAAAATCCATTTAAGAAATGAGGTGTAGTATATGTACGCCATAGATATTATGAATACAACAACTGAAGCAGGTACCGTAAAAACCACAAAATTGTTTTGGTTTTTTGGGGGAATTGTATGCTTAATTGCATTAGGTGAACATATATATATTCGACTGATTCATGAAAAATATGGAACTGGAAAACAACTTATTTCAAGGGAAAAGCTTTCTTCAAGAATTGATTTTTTTAAAAAGTTTTGGGGACCTTTTGTTGTTTACGTTATAGCAACAAGCATAATACTTTTATTTATTGCCAGTTTTACTTTAGACAAGGTCATTACACTAACAACGATGAACGAATGGGTGAGCATGGTTTTAGGAATGGTTGCTTTGATTATTGGTGTAATATCATTGTATCTTAGTTTTTTTAACGTTGATCAAGCAAATCAATCACAAAATGAAATGCTGGGTGAGATGAAAGAACTAGTTAAAAGTATTAACAAGATGGAAGAACATATGGATCGTTTTGAGAATAAAATAGGAGATTATAAAGGAACAAGTCAGTCATATAATAACGAATCTACTAAGAGTTTTACTATAAATAATGAATATGATAAGGATGGTTAAGAATGGCTTTACAAAATTACTCTAAAATAAATTGTACGATATTTCTATGTGAGGAAAGCACAGAAGATCCAATTAGAAGCGTATCAAATATTTTTAATGAGATAGTGCCCCCCAAAAAATCTGCTGTAACATTTGATATTATTACTGTTTTAAATGCGAGGGATAAAGATGTTAAAAAGATGAGATTAGGAATGTTTCTTGTTTACTTAAAAGGAGAGGCGAGTATAGAAGTTACGCCGATAGGTGAAGAAGAATTTATAAAAGAGAAAGAATCAAAAATTTTTTCAAATCATACAGATTTATTTTCTGATACTATTTTGGAGAAAATAACAGTTAAAGATCATATATTTAAATATTCAGGGATTTATCAAATTGTAGCCTTATGGTTAAATGAAGAAGAAACACCGGAAACAATTATGCAGGAACAGAGTTTCCCAATGGAAAAAATGGCGACAAGTACAACATTTAAAGTTTCTTTTTCAGAATGAAATATTAAACGATAGAAAAGTTTATAAATTTAAATATAAACAAGAAAGGGGCGATGTCATGCCTGACAATGTAGGCAGACCGCCCATCTATGAAACAAAAGAAGAATTACAGAAGTGGTTAGACGAGTATTTCAGGGAGTGCGAGGGCATTCCCTTTTTTGCAATGAAAAAGACCGCATCAGCGGTCCTCTTCGGAAGAATCCTTTTTCTTTCTCCAATTACGGTATTCGCCGGACTTTACGCGTTTATCGGCAGGAGCTTCGGCATCGGCAGGGATTGCCCACTGATTCCCGATTTTGATTGCAGGGATGCGACCGTCCTTAATCAGCTTGCGGACATTGCCGACATCCTTACCGAACTTCTGGGCAAATTGGGTAACAGAGATATACTCAGCTTCTAACATTGCGCATAACCTCCTTGAATTGCAAAGTAGTTTGCAAAAGCACAAGGACGGAATTTAAAATCACAAGGAGCTTTGCGATAGGTGTCCAGCCTGCGTGTATTGCATAGATAAAGAAAAACAGGAGTGAGAAAACAGAAATTTTATTTTTCATTGTCATTCTCCTTTCGGTTGGTTATAATAAACATGAGACATTGACTTTATCTAAGAAGTAAGGGGAGATTTACTCCCCGAACTTGCTAAGATTTGATGGCTGTAATCAGAGCGGCTAGGGCAATAACTGCTTGGATTACAAGTTCGACAATTTTTAGCTTAAAGTCTTTGTCTTTTTTCATTTTGCACTACCTCCTTTCTGTTTATATAATAACACGAAAAAGAGTAAATGTCAATAGAAATATGAAAAGAAATCAAAAGAAATCCTGATAGCTACAATGCTTATCGGGATTTTTTATTTGTGGAAGGATGATGCGGATGACGGGAGAACAGCTTTTGAAATTACAGGAGAAGATTTCTGCTGACAACGTAGATTCCTTCTATCACTGGAAGGATTGGGAGCAGCTGCGGGCGGAGGTTCTTCGGATGGACAACCATGAATGTCAGATATGCAAGCGAAAGGGCAGGTATCGCAGGGCGGACATTGTGCATCATGTCAAGCATCTGAAGGACAGACCCGACCTTGCGTTATCTATCTGGGATGGAGAGGAGCGGCAGCTTGTCAGTGTATGCAGGCAGTGCCATGAGGACTTGCATCCGGAGCGGACGGTGCGATACCGATACGGAAAGACTGTGAAGCCAATCACCGAGGAGAGGTGGGATTGATTTGAAAAATATGATACCCCCCCTCGAAAAAAACGGGTTTTTGGCATTTTGGCTCGGTCGGGTTGTACTTGCGACAATTCAGAAAAATTGAAAATACGCGCATGAGGGTGTGGTAGATGGCGAAAAAGAGGTGAAAAAGGATGGCAGGAAAGAAGGATTATAAAAAAACAAAACAATATAAGGCACTGAAAAAAGAGCTTGAGGATGATTTGGAAAGCAGGGGCTTAATTTCGGAGCCATACAAGGATAAAGTGGACGAATACATGCGCCTTTGGTGCTGGTTGCAAATGCTGAATGATGATATTTCGGAGCGTGGTGTATTCATTGAATACCAGAACGGCGAGAACCAGAAGGGCACCACGGATAACAAATCTCTGACCATTGCAACGAGAGTTTCCAGTCAGATGCTTTCCATCTGGGCGGCACTCGGATTTAAAGATCAGGCTGTTAAGGCGAAGGCTGCGGCAGGCGGTGAGGATGATGAGCTGTGAGTTAAATCCTCATATTTTGGAATACATTGAGCTTGTCGAAAACGGCATTGCCTGCGAGGAGCAGAAAGCCCTTGCCGCCCATGTGCGAAAATGCTTTGAGACAGAGGAAATTTATGTGGATACAGAGCAGCTGGAGAAATATTTGGGCTTGGCTAAGTATTTCAGTTTTGAAAAGCTGTTCCCGTGGGAGGAGTTTCTGATTGCCCTTTGGGACTGCACCTATTGGAAATCCAACAACCGCCCCAGATGGAAGATTGTGTTTGCCATGGTAGGGCGTGGTGCAGGGAAGGATGGCTTTATTGCCTTTGACGGTGCGTGCAGCATCAGCCCCTACAACCCTGTGAAGTATTACGACGTGGATGTCTGCGCAAACAATGAGGATCAGGCGAAGCGACCGCAGCTGGATTTGGTGGATGTTCTGGAGAACCCGAAATGGGAAAAGAAGCTGAGCAGACACTATTATCACACCAAAGAGGTCATTCAGGGGCGGAAAAACAAGGGTGTCATGAAGGGGCATACCAACAACCCTAAGGGGCGAGACGGTTTGCGCAGCGGCAAGGTTATCTTCAATGAGGTGCATCAGTATGAAAACTATGACAACATCAAGGTTTTTACCACAGGACAAGGCAAGGTGGCACAGCCAAGGCGTGGCTATTTTACCTCAAACGGCGATATTTCCGACGGTCCTTTGGATGATTATTTAGCGAGAGGTCGCAGGATTCTTTTTGAGGGTGAGGAGGACAACGGTTTCCTGCCCTTCATCTGCTGCCTGAACCGGAAGGAGCAGGTGCATCATCCGGAAAACTGGCAGATGGCAAACCCGTCCCTGCCGTATCTTCCGGAGCTTTATGCAGAGGTGGAGGATGAATACAGGGAGTGGCTGGAGCATCCGGAGCAGAACGGGGATTTCATGACAAAGCGAATGGGCATCCGTTCCGGTGCGAAGGAGATTGCAGTTACGGAATATGAAAACGTAGCGGCAACAAATAAGCCTTTGCCTGATATGACGGGGTGGAGCTGTGTTGCAGGCGTGGACTATGCGGAGCTGGACGACTGGGCGGCGGTGGATTTGCATTTCCGCAGAGGTGCGGACAGGTTCGACATCAATCACGCATGGATTTGCGCAAGGTCAAAAACACTGCACCGTGTGAAAGCACCTTGGAAGGAATGGGCGGAGCGCGGAGAGGTTACGGTTGTGGATGATGTCGGGATTCATCCCGATTTACTGGCGAATTACATCTGGGACAGTATGCGGAGGTACAATGTCAAAATGCTTGCGCTCGACCATCACCGCTATGCGCTGGTTGCGGAAAGCCTGCGGAAGATTGGCTTCAGTGATGAGCAGAAAAATATCAAGCTGGTACGCCCGTCCGACATTATGCAGATTGAGCCTGTGATTCAGGAGTGCTTTAACAGACAATATCTGCACTGGGGCAATGTTCCCCATCTGCGGTGGGGCGTGAATAACACAAAACGGGTAAAATCGGGCACAAAGATAAAATCGGGCATAGATACGGGCAACTTTATCTATGCGAAAATCGAGGCAAAAAGCCGCAAGAATGATGCCTTCATGGCATTTGTAGCGGCGATGACAATAGAATCCGTTCTTGGCGATGGCGCACCTGTACAAATTCCGACAATGGGTGCTTTTGTATTTTAAAGGGGGTGAGAAAATGGGAATCAGTATCAAACGATGGATTTTATCTAAACTGGGGCTTGGCGGCACGGCAGAGATTTCCTCTCTGGAATTACAGCAGGCGTTGGAGGAATACCGTATTCGTGAGCTGGCATTTCATACCTGTGTGGCGATGATTGCAAATGCAGTCGGCAAATGCACATTCAAAACCTACAGAAAGCATGAGGAAAACAGGGGCGAGGAGTATTACCTCTGGAACGTGGAGCCGAACCCCAACCAGAACAGCACTGCCTTTTTGCATAAGCTGATTTATCAGCTCTACAAGGAGAATGAAGTGCTGATTATCAGCGGTGGAAAAACGGGCGGACGGGAATATCTGGCGGTGGCGGACAGCTTTACAAGGGCCGCAGAGCATCCATGGAAGGAAAACGAATATCAGGGCGTAGTTGTCGGCGAGGCAAGCTATCAAAAGACATTTCCGGAAAGCGAAGTGCTGCATCTCAGATTGAATCACAAGGACATCAGACCCGTACTGGATGGGCTGTATCAGTCATACATAAGACTGGTGCAGGCGGCAATGAAGAATTACGAATGGGGCAGCGGCAGACACCTGAAGGTACACGTCAGCCAGATTGCAAATGCAGGGAATATCGGTGACGGCAAGGACGGCAAGAAGGGGTGGAACGAAGTCTTTGGCGAGATGCTGAGCAATCAGGTAAAGCCGTTTCTGACATCCGAAAACGGGGTTTTGCCGGAATTTGACGGGTACAAATACGAGGATGTCGGCGGAAATCCGGATACACAGCGTTCCACAAGGGATATTCGCGCTTTGGTGGATGATATTTTTGACTTCACGGCAAGAGGATTTCTGATTCCGCCTGTGCTGATTTTCGGCGATGTGGCGGATTCCAAGGATGCTATGACAAGGTGGCTGACCACCTGCATTGACCCTCTTTGCGATCAGCTTTCGGAGGAAATCAACCGCAAACGGTACGGCTTTTCGGAATGGAAGGATGGCACCTATTTGCAGATTGATACCTCCGCAATTTTGCATTTCGATTTGTTCGGCAATGCGGCAAATATCGAGAAGCTGATAGGTTCTGCGGCGTTCTGTGTGAATGACGTACTGGATGCGGCAGGAATGCCGAAAATCAACGAGCCTTGGGCAAATCAGCATTTTGTTACCAAAAACTTTGAAACTCTGGACGGTGCGATGCACCGCATTGATGGGAAAGGGGGTGAATAAGCATGAAGGAAAGGAAAAATATGTGGGAAATCAAACAGGCGGCACAGCAAAGCGGCGTACTGGAAATCTATATTTACGGCGATGTGGAAAGCGACGGCTACGATTGGTGGACGGATGAGGTGATTCGCAGTGAAACCAGTGCAAATACCTTCCGTGAGGAGCTTGCGAAATACGCAGATATTGCGGAAATCAAGCTGTATATCAACAGCTACGGCGGCTCTGTATTTGAGGGTACTGCCATCTATAACCAGCTGAAGCGGCACCCTGCGAAGAAAACCGTTTACATTGACGGCTTTGCCTGCTCCATTGCCTCTGTGATTGCCATGGCAGGGGATGAAATCATTATGCCAAGAAATGCGCTGATGATGATCCACAACATGTGGATGTTCTCCTATGGCAATGCCGCAGAGCTGCGGAAGGCGGCGGATGATTTGGATATCATCAACAATGCCGGAAAGCAGGCATATTTGCAGAAGGCAGGCGAGAAGGTGGATGAAGAGCTGCTGTCCCGTATGATGGATGACGAAACATGGCTGACCGCAGAGGACTGCATCAGATACGGTCTGGCGGACAGATTTGCGGAGGAGGATGCAGACCCTGCCAAGGTTGCAGGCGTGATGCAGAAAGCAAATCTGAACGTACAGCAGAGGATTGAAATGCAGAAAAGCCTTGTAGCACAGCTGCGTCAGCTGACAGAGCCGTGTACCGGAGAAGGAGAGCGTGATCCGAAAGCAAAACCGGAACAGAAGGAAGAGCCGAACAGTCTCATGGCGATGCTGAACGGCTTTTTTGATGCAGAAAAATAAAGGAGTGATAGAAAATGAAACACAATGATGCAAAAACAAGAGAAGAAATCAGACAGGCAATGCAGACAGCGTTGCAGCAGGATGACAAGGAGGGCTTCGCTTCTGCCATGAATGACATGATGGCGTGCATCGGCGAGGACATCAAGCAGGACTATGAGGGCAAAATCGAACAGCTCAGACAGGAGAATGACAGCAGGGCGCTGACCTCCCGTGGTGTGCGTCAGCTGACCTCTCAGGAAAAACAGTATTACCAGAAGCTGGGCGAGGCAATGCGTGCCGCAGACCCTAAACAGGCATTGGCAAATCTGGATGTTGTGATGCCGGAAACGGTGATTGATTCCGTATTCGATGATTTGAGGGAGGCGCACCCTCTGCTGTCCCATATCGGGTTCCTGTCCACAGGCGGCGCAATCAAGATGCTGATGAACACAAACGGACGGCAGGAGGCGCAGTGGGGCGCACTGACAGATACGATTGTGAAGGAGCTGCTTTCCGGCTTCAAGGAAGTCAATGCAACCCTGCTGAAGCTGTCCGCCTTCCTGCCTGTCTGCAAGGCGATGCTGGACTTGGGTCCCGAATGGCTGGACAATTACGTTAGACAGATTCTGTATGAAGCACTGGCGAATGGTCTGGAGGCAGGCATTGTCAAGGGGGATGGACATGAAAAGCCTATTGGCATGATGCGTCAGGTAGGCGATGGCGTTACCGTAACAGGCGGCGTTTATCCCGCAAAGGAGAAAATCAAGGTAAATGACCTTTCCGTGAAAACGGTCGGTAATCTGATTTCTCTGATTGCGGCAGACCCCAACGGGAAGGCAAGAGCGGTGGAAAATGTCCTTCTGATTGTCAATCCGCAGGATTATTTCCAGAAGGTGATGCCTGCAACAACGGTAATGGCTCCCGATGGCACCTATCGCAATGATGTTGTGCCTTATCCCATGACAATTATCCAGTCTGCGGCACTGAGCCGTGGAGAGGCGGTTCTGGGTCTGGGTAAGAAATACTTTGCGGCGGCAGGCATGAGCAAGGAGGGGAAGATTGATTATTCCGACCAGTATCAGTTCTTGGAGGATAACAGGGTTTATCTGGTGAAGCTGTATGCAAACGGTTTCCCGATGGATAACAACGCCTTCCTGTATCTGGATATTGCAGACCTCAAGTCCCTGACCTATAAGGTGGAGCAGGTGGAAGCGGCGACCGCCTCCAATGATGCGACACTGTCCGATTTGAAGATTGGCAGTCTGAGCCTGTCTCCTGCGTTTGCGAAGGAAACCACAACCTACGCAGCGGCAACCACAAACGCAACCAACACCATTACGGCAGCACCCTCTGATGCAGGTGCGGAAATCAGCGTACAGGTAAATGATGCGGAGGCAGACAACGGCTCTGCGGCAACATGGAAGGAAGGCGCAAATACCGTTAAGGTTACTGTAACGGCGGCTGACGGCACAACCACCAAAGCCTATACCGTCACTGTGACAAAATCCTGATGCAGCGGCAGAGTATTCCTGCGGAGCTTCTGGCGGATGTCGAAAACTATCTGAATATTACATGGGACGATGAAGCCACGGATAACAAGATTCGTGGCTTTATTGCCGCCGCAATGGCATATCTGAACGAAAAGGGTGGTAGCGTTCTGGATTATGATGCGGACGGACTTCCCCGTACATTGATGATGGAATTTGTACGCTATGCCAGAGATGAGGCACTGGATGTATTTGAAAACAACTACATGGCATTGATTTTGGATATGCAGAACGGAAGAATGGTGAGAGGGTATGTGGAAAGCACCGAACAGACCGAAGCATGAGATTACGCAGGCGTTCAATGATGGGCTTGTGACAATCTGCACTGTCTGCGATGCGGCAAAGGCGGGCTATGCGCCGCAGGAAAAGCTGACAGAAAAAATAAAGCTGCGCTTTGCGGAACAAAGACTTGGCATTAACCGCATTTATCAGAGTAAGCAGGCGCAGGTGGAAATTGTGCGCGTGATTCGGGTGCCTGCTGCGGGGGCGGCTTCTCCGCAGGATGTGGCACTTTTGGAAGGAAAGCAATACCGCATTGATACGGTGCAGAAGGTCATGGATATTTATCCGCCCTGCGTGGATCTGGCACTTGCGAAAATCGAACAGGAATTTGAGGTGATGGCATGAGCTGGCAGGAACACATCATAGCGGCACACCTTGCTGTGACGGATGCGGTGCGGCACGGAAGAACCATGAAGTCCGACCGATATTTTGTTTGGCAGGAGGACGGCACGAATGACTTGACTGCGGACGATACCCATGCAGAGAAAGCCGTTACAGGCACAACAGACCTTTTCACAAAGCAGGAGTTTGACCCATGGAAAGAGGAGCTGGAGGCGGCTTTTGACGCATCCCCCTATATTGCATGGGAATTAAACAGCGTGCAGTATGAGGAGAAAACAGGCTTTACGCATTACGAATGGGTCTGGGAGGTGTTCTGATGGCAAAGCTTACCTTCACAGGCTTAGATGGCTACATAGCACAGCTGGAAAAGCTGCGGCAAAGCGCAGACGGTATCACGAAAAAGGCACTTTATGAGGGCGTGGGCGTGACCGCAGACGAAATCCGCTCCGCTGTGGAGGCATTGCCAACCGACAATGACCGCAGTGCAGGGCATTACCTCAAGGGAATTACGGACGAGCAGAAGGCGGCGCTTGCAAAGGGACTGGGCGTTGCGCCCTTCCAATCGGAGGGGGACAGGATTGATACGCTTGTCGGCTTTACAGGCTATAGCGATATCCAAACGCCGAAATATCCGCAGGGACAGCCCCTTGCGCTGATTGCCAGAATTGCGGAAAGCGGTACAAGCTTTTCTCAGAAAACGCCCTTTGTGCGAAAGGCATTGAAAACGGCGAAGCCAAAAGCGGAGGCAGAAATGAAAAAAGTATTTGAAACGGAAATCAAAAGAACGATGAAAGGATGAGGGAGATATGGCAAAGATTGGCTTAAGCAAACCTTATTGTGCAAAATACAGCAACACAGGCGAAACAGTAACCTACAGCGGCGGCGCGCTGATGGGCAAGGCGGTAGAACTTTCCATTGAATTGGAGGGCGCGGATGATAATATCCTTTATGCAGACAATGGACCTGCGGAGAGTGCGAATACCTTTGCAGGCGGTACATGGACGCTGACAACGGATGATTTGCTGCCTGATGTTATGCTGCAGGTATTGGGTATTATCGAGCAGGCAATGACGGGATCGGATGTCAGCACCAAGGATGCAAAATGGTACATCTGGAATGATGAGCAGGAAACACCCTACCTTGGCTTTGGCGCAGTTGTGAAAATCCAGAAAAACAGTGCAACCAAGTGGCAGGCGGTTGTATTGCCGAAGATTCAGCCGACTAACCCTAACGACACCTTCACCACACAGGGCGAAAAGGTCGAATGGGGGACACCTGAAATCAGCGGTAGTATTCTGCGCAGCGATGCCGCAGGACACCCTTGGAAGATGATTTCCTCCCCTATGGACAGCGAGGCGGACGCAGAGGCGGCAATTAAGAAATTCCTCGGTATTACGGGGGAGCAATGAATGCCGTCATGACAGCCGCGCATGACGGGGGAGAAGAAACGGTAAATCTGACGGAGGAAACGGAGGAAGAAACGTATGAGAACGGCGAAAATTGAAATTAACAAAAAGGAATATCTGCTGTGCTTTTCCGCTCGCGTGATGCGTGCTTGTTCGGAACGCTACGAGAGCGCGGAAAATATCGGGAAGGCGCTGACGGAGGGGACAGAAGCGCAGAAAATGGATGAGAGCTTCTGGTTGCTGTCTGCCATGATGGATGCAGGGGCGAAATATGCCAAGGTGGAAGGAATCAGCACGCCGCCCCCTCTGAGCTATGATGCGCTTTATGATTTATGTGGCATGGATGACCTTCTGGATATGCAGACAAAAATCTTTAAAACGATTGCGGATGGCAGTGAAAGAAGGATTGAAACAGAAGATGAAGAAGGAAAAAACGCGGAGACCACTCGACAGAATCAGATGTCGGGTGGTGTATCTGGTACGGATTGAAAATCGGGCTGTCCTATGAGACAGCCTATGCCCTTCCCTTTGGCGAATTGTGCGACCTGATTGCTGTGGAGCAGATTAGAAACGAAGGCGCAAAAATGAAAAAATCAAAGGCGCAGGAGGAAGCGGAATTCTGGCGGCTGATGGATTTTGTGTAAAATCGTGAAAATATTCTTGATATACGTCATGTTATGTGATAAATTTTAGAAAAATGGCACGATATGACACAGGAGGGGTAGTATGAAAAAATTTTTGGCTGTTTTATTATGTGGTTGCTTGATGATGGGCGTTGCCGCAGGGTGCGGAACAGAACAGGCAGAAACAGAGACAGAGGAAACCAATGAGGTCAAGGTGTATCCGGAACACATAGATGCCTTTGTAGATACCGCCAATTTTGGTGAACCGCCAGAAATCATTTATACAACGCCTGCAAGCGAAAACGGCTTGGAAGGCGAATTGTATAAGATTGAGGGTGAGGTAACAGAAAGTGAGGTAACGGAGGGCGAAGAAGGTATGAGTATCGGCTCTTTTACCGTTAAGACGGATGTCGGAGAGGTTTCTATTGTTGACCCCAGTTTGCTGTTAATGATGTTAGGCGTGGAATACGGAGGTTTTACAGAGGAAGTTCTGCAAAAATATTTTGCTGTTCCAAAGGTAGGAGAAAAGGTGTGTGTTTATGCGGAATATGCGGGGTACAGTGATGTTTTGCAAGCCCCGGCGTGCTATTATGGCGGTCAAGATTATATTGAAAAGATTGCTATGTCTATGATGATGGATAATGGCTACGCTGATGGACTGGAAGAAACGGAAAGAGAGCAGACGGATCAATCGCAGCAAAGCACAATGACAGAGCAGAAAACAATAGAAAACAGTGCAAGAGCAATATGTGCAGAAAATTATAAATCTGCTACTGTTTCTAATATCCTTGTCAATGAAAATTTAGGAACGGATGCGGAAAATGATTATATTATTTTGATGGAATTGACCTGGAATACAAAAAATTCAAAGGACACAACCAAGAAAATGTTGGCTATGTACAGTGAAGATTTTGCGGCAAGAATAGGAAAAGAATTGAAAAATGTCAGCGAGGTTACAATTCTTTGTAAAGTACCTTATTATTCCGAAACGGACACAGCCGTAAAATACACATACACACGCAAGGATAATGACATGTATCAGACGGATGCAATGATAAGCACACTTTTAAATTAAATACAAAGAAATCAGAAAGCACTCAAATCATTTGGGTGCTTTTTTCATGCAAAAAAAGGAGGTGGCGAAATGGGAACGGATATTGGTGCAAAGATTGGTATTGACGGCGAGGCGGCGTTTCGGTCGAGCTTGGCGGCAATCAATTCCCAATTAAAAAACTTAGGCAGTGAAATGAAATCCGTAGTTTCTGCGTTTTCGGGCATGGAGAACAGCGAAGGCGCGGTAACGGCAAAGGGTGATGTTTTAAAGCGTTCCCTCAATGCCTCGGCGGAGAAAATGAAGCTGCTGCAAAACCAGAGCGAGCGTGCAAAGGCAAGGCTTGCAACCCTGTCGGATGAGCTGGAAAAATCCAAGCAGAAATTCGGGGAGAACAGTGAGGAGGCCAGAAAGGCGCAGGATGCCTACAATAGACAGGTTAAGACTGTGAATGACCTGCAAACCCAGATGAACCGCACAACCACGGAAATGAACCGTATGGAACAGGAAATGCAGGAGTTGGGGAACAGCTCGGATGCACTGTCAAAGGATTTAGACAAGACCGAAAAAAGCTCCGCCCGCTTGAAAGCTGCAATGAAAGCGGCGGTTTCTGCGGCAGCGGCGGCGGTGGGTACGTTATCGGGGCTTGGCATAGCGGCAATCAAGGTTGGCAGTGACTTTGAGGAATCCATGTCGCAGGTAGCGGCAACCATGGGGATGAGCGTTTCGGAAATCCATAACGGCAGTGAGGCTTACGAAACACTGGCAACGGCGGCGAAAAATGCAGGCGCAACTACAAAATTTACGGCTACACAGGCGGCAGAGGCTTTGAATTATCTTGCCTTGGCGGGGTATGACGCAGGCACATCCGCAGAGGTTTTGCCCTCTGTGCTGAATCTGGCAGCGGCAGGCGGGCTTGATTTGGCGTATGCCTCTGACCTTGCGACAGATGCAATGGCGGCTCTGGGCATCGAGGCGAGCGCAGATAATCTGACACAGTTCGGAGACCAGATGGCAAGGGCATCCAGTAAGGCGAACTACAGCGTGGCACAGCTTGGCGAAGCAATTCTGACCGTTGGCGGTACGGCGAAGAACCTTGCAGGCGGCACAGTAGAGCTGAATACGGCTCTCGGTGTTCTGGCGAACCGAGGTATCAAGGGTGCAGAGGGTGGTACGGCTCTGAGAAACATGATTTTATCCTTATCCGCACCGACAGATAAAGCGGCGGCAACGCTGAAAAACCTTGGCGTGTCTGCATTTGATGCGGAAGGAAATCTGAACCCGCTGAATGAAACCTTCAAAAAAATGGATGCGGCAATGCAGAGCCTGAGTCAAGAGAAAAAAACAAATGTACTGAACGATATTTTCAATAAAGTAGATTTGAAAAGTGCAGAGGCGATGCTTGCGGGCTGTGGAGCAGAATTTGATAATCTTTCTGCATCCATTGCGAACAGCAGCGGTGCCATGCAGGATATGGCAGATGTGCAGATGGACAACCTCAAGGGGCAGATGACGATTCTCGGCAGTGGTCTGGAAGGGCTTGGTATACAGGTCTATGAAAAATTTGAAACCCCTATGAAAGAGGCTGCGGAAACCGCTATCACATCGGTGGATGAGGTTGCAAGAAATCTGCGGAGTGGAAAACTCTCGGAAAGTGTGGATAACCTTGCGGAAAGCACAGGGCATTTCATGGAGGAAACAACCGCTCTGGCGGTGAAGGCTCTGCCGAAGGCAATCAACGCCCTTGCGGCTATGCTCAGACACACAAAGGAGATTAAGAATGTAACGCTGACAGCGGCGGCGGCAATCGGAACCTTTAAGGCAGTGCAAAGTCTTTCTACGGTAGTGAAAAGCTGGCAGGCGGCGGAAAAGGCAGTGCGTGTTTATACAGCGGCTTTGGCAGTCAATCGAAATGCGGAGTTACTGCTGACCTCTACGCTGAGCGCAAAAGAGCTTGTGGTTGGCGTGGTAACAGGAAAGATTGCCCTCATGACTGCGGCACAGACTGCCTATAATGCTGTGGTGGCGGCGTGTCCGCTCGGACTTCTGATTGCAGGTGCGGCAGCATTGACCATTGGGCTGGTTTCTCTGCTTTCTGCGACAGAGGAAGAAAGCGAGGGGATGCGCGAGTTCCGAAAGCGTCTGGAGGAAACAACAGATTCCATCAATCAGCAGGCAGAGGCACGCAAGAGCATGAAGGAAACGGCGCAGGAAAGCATCAATCAATCTCTTTCTGAAATGGATTACACAGACAGCCTGATTCGTCAGCTGCAGGAACTTTGCGATGCAAACGGACAGGTAAAGGATGGCTACGAAAACAGGGCAAAGGCTCTGGCGGAGCAAATCAACAGTGTGATCCCGAATGCAATTTCTCTGACGGAAAAGGAAGGACAGGCGTATGTGCAGACAGCTGATAATCTGGATTTGCTAATGGAAAAGAAGCGTGTCAATGCCCTTTTGAACGCAAAAGAGGAGACTTATACGGCGGCAATCCAGAACCAAGCAGAGGCAATGCAGAACCTTATAACTCTGGAGGATGATATTGCCACAAAAAAACAGGAGCTGATTGAAAAGGAGAGAGAGCTTCAAGACGCGCTGATGAACGGCAGTACAGGGCAACAGACAAAAGCCATGTCTGCTTTGCAGCAGGTAAAGGATGACCTTGCGGAAATGGAGGGGCTTTATACAGAGCAGACCGACATCCTGCGCAGCTCCTATCAGGACATCGATGAATATAACAGCCTTTTGGCTTTGAGTCAGTCTAACAGTCTGGAAGAAATTAAAAACGGGCTGAATGAGTATGTATATCAACAGCAAAGAGTGACAGATGAAACAAAGGACCAGCTGGATCAGCAACTGGAAGTCACATCGAGAAATTTTGCAACCAGATTGAAAATGGCACAGGATGCAGGTTATGATATCGGGCAGGCGGAATTGGATGCTTTAATGTCCACGAAGGATGATTTTTTGAATGCGGTACAGGCGTATGCGGATGCGGGCAGGGAAGTCCCGAAGGCGTTGAAAGCCGGAGTAGATGAAAATGCTGTGCTATATGCAAATGCACTTGTAACTATGAAGGATAAAGGGCTTATTGAAATGAAAAAAGCGGAATCCGAAATGGAGAGTGTTGCTGAAAATTGTACAAAGGGTTTTGCAAATGGTCTACTTTCAAAAGGGGCAATCAATAAAGTGGTCGCAGCGGCTACAAAACTTGGTTCATCTGCGGCTTCAACCCTGAAAAAATTCTTTGATATTCATTCCCCTTCTCGTGTCATGCGTGATGAGGTCGGCAAACAGATTCCTGCCGGCGTTGCTGTCGGCATCGAGGATGGCACAGGCGAGGCGGTCGAAGCGGCTGAAAAGATGGCAGAGGATGTTGCAGAGGCGGCAGCGGGGATGGATTCCATGGTAGCCTTCGCACAGCAGACTGCCCGTAAGGTTGGAGATGTGCTGAAAAGCGAATTAGAGAAAACCAACAGCGAAATTGAAGCCTTACAGAAGAAATCAGAGGAAAAGAAAGCCGCCGAGGAATTGAAGGAATACAAGAGCAACCTTGCGAAAAAGCGTGCGGAACTGAAAAAGGCAGAAAAGAAGAATCGGCAGAAGATACAGGAAGAAATTGCAAAGCTGGAAAACGACTGGAATAAAAAACAGGAGGATGCCGCAAAAACAGCAGAGGAGAAAAAGCTGAAGGAGCGGCTTTCTGCGTTGCAGACCTTCCAGAAGGAATATGAATCGGCACTTTCTAAAATTGAAAGCAAGCAAACCAGCTTACAGGAAAAACTGGCCGACTACGGTTCTTTGTTTGAACGCGTGAAAACGGAGGATGATAAGGAGATATTCCGGCTTGGGGATCTGGATGTCGAAATCAGAAAGATTCAGAAATACAGCAATGCGATTGAAGAAATGCAGGCAAAAGGCTTGTCCGGGGGCTTAATGAGTGAAATCTCCGCAATGAGCGTGGATGATGCACTGGACTACATGGATAAGCTCTCTCGTATGTCTGATGTGAAATTGCAGGAATACATCCAAAAATACGAAGAAAAACAGCAGTTGGCGGCAGATGCGGCGAAAAAATTCTATCAAAGCGAATTTGATGCACTGGAACAGAACTACACCGAAAAGCTGCCGCAGACCCTCGGAGAGGTCAAGGATGAACTGTATCAGGCAGGGACAGAAGCGGCAAAGAGTTTTGCACAGGGCATGGCTGCCGGCAGTAAAACTGACATTGCAGGTGCTGTTTCCGGAGCTGTTGCGACCGCAAACCAGAATACGCAGGGGATAACTATGAAACAGATTGTTGCATCTTTGCAGGCACAGGAGCCTGTTCTGACGGAATATGTGCAGGCACTTGAAATGAGGCTTGTCGAGGTTATGACGGGTTTTCGTGTTGAATATGTCAATATTGGCGAAATGATGATGGCAGGACTTGCCGATGGTATTGAGAACGGAAGGAGTGGCGTAATTCAGGCAGTTGCAGAAGTGGTAGCGGCGGCGATTGCGAAAGCGAAGTCTAAACTGGACATTCATTCGCCCTCTAAGGTTTTTGAAGGCTTCGGCGAGTATTCCATGGAGGGCTACGAAATCGGCATCAAAGATAAAATGAAATCGGTGATGCGGACGGTACAGAACAGCATGGACGCAGTTGCACGTCCGCCCAGAGTGGAAACGGCAACGGGCGGCATCAGCAAATCCCAGACCTACACCTACGGGGACATCAATGTGCATATCGACAGCATCAAAAGCGAAAGAGAAGCGAGAGTTGTCGCAGAGCAGATTGAGTTTCTCCGCAGACAGCAGGACACAGGAAGGGGCGGTAACAAATGATTCATGAGGCATGGTTTACATTCAAGGGCGTTGACAGCCGAGAGATGGGGGTCATTGTGACCGCTATGCCGGAAACGGTGCGTGCGGAGCGGCGAGTAGAGAGCATTACCGTAGCGGGGCAAAACGGTTCTCTGCATACAGATGAAGGCGTTTATGAAAGCTATGACAGGACGATGGAATGTGCATTGATTAAGCGCGCAAAGCTGGACGAAGTCGCAGCATGGCTTGTCGGCAGCGGAGAAATGACATTTTCAACAGAACCGGATAAGGTTTACCGCGTGATGATTGCAAATAAAATCAGCATCGCTCAGATGATGCGTGTGTTCCAGAAATTTCAGGTCATTCTGGATACACAGCCATTCAAATACAGTGTCAATGCCGCAGGGGATGCCTTAGAGCTGACCGCCCCGACCACCATCCGCAACAGCGGCACAGTGTACAGTGAGCCGTTGATTACGGTTTACGGCAGTGGGGATATTACGCTGAACATCAACGGGGAGGATTTCCCCATGTACGGCGTGCAGGAAAGCATTACCATTGACAGTGAAATGATGGAGGTGTTTAAGGGTAACACCAACCAAAACGGCAAATACGGCGGTGCGGAGTTTCCGAGGTTTGAGGTCGGGAAAAACGAAATCCGCTGGACGGGGAATGTCAGCAAAATAAAAATACAGCCCCGTTGGAGATGGCTGTAGTTGTCGAAAAATGAAATTTATGGTATGCTGTAAGCGAGGATTATCGCTTGGCGGTTCAGTCACTCTCTGAAAAGGGGGTGATGTCTATGGTTACATACGCTGAATTGTTTCAATATAGCTTAGTAATCATTGGAGTTATCACCTTATGCTTTCTGCATAAGAATTGATAAAAAATGACCGCCTAACAGAAGTTAGACGGTCTAGTTCATTTATTGGGACTGACCGCCCTTCCAAAAGCGGTAATCCTTTTCTTATATTTATGATAACAAAAGAAAGATATTCTGTCAAGAAAGGCGCATCTGAAAATAAAACGGATGTGCTTTTTTGATGCGGAAAACAGAAAGGAGTGGGAAAATGGCAAAAACGTATAATCGGCTGGAAATTGATGTGAACAAAAAGCCGACTGATATTATCACAGCGGTGCAGGCGGATAGCAATAGCCGTTATCTTGATGTTTCGTTATTCAATAATGGCGTGCCATTGGATTTGACGGGGCATGAAGTGAAAATTTTTATGGCAAAGCCCGAAGAAAGCGGCGAGATTTGGAACGATGGTGTAATTACAAACGCCAAAGAGGGCAGATGCGAGTTTCTGATGACAACAGAGGCATTGGCAAGGATGGGGCATTTGCAAACGCAGATTTCCGTTTGGAAGGACAACACAGAGATTTTGTCCACGCAGGTGTTTGAAATCAACGTGACAAAAACGCTGTTAGGGAACAGCTCTGTAGAATCCTCGAATGAATATGGCACATTGGTGGTGCTGTTTCAAAATTTGTATGAAGCATGCGCCTTAATGACAGATATGGTTTCCTCCTTCGGCAAAAAAGGAGCGGTTGCGGATGCAAGGGATATTGCAACCTTCTGGCAGGGCGTGGAGTATCTGGCGAAATATATGGATACCGATTTGAAGGGGCTGATTGAAAAAGCACTGGCAAACGCTTCTGTACAGGGTGTGTTGGATTTGATTGGTACATCTGGAGATAACGGAAATACAACGGTGTTTGGGAAATTAAACGGAATGGGTGCAATCAAAAGTATTCAAATGATAAAGAACAATAACGGTTTTAATGAATCAGATACATATTCTATTTCTGCTGTTAATCCAACAAAGACATTTTGTTATCTGCAAGGATGTACGATATCATATTCAAGAGGCAGTAAGATAAAAGCTTATGTTGCAAGTGCAACTACCGTCAAAGCGTGCGGTGATGGTTATGGGATAATTTACGTCATTGAATTTTCGTAAAGAGGGGGAGAATAGATGAAAAGATATGCACAAATTAACAAGAATGGATATGTGATTTCTGATAGTTACCTCTCCGATATCGTGCATCTACCGAATATGATTTTGTTGGAAAAGGGTTTTGATTTGAAAAATAAACGCTGGAACGGGATGCAATGGGAGGAATATACGCCCGAACCCATCCCCGAACCACAACTCACCGAAACTGAACAGGCAATTTTAGACACAGCAATCAATGTAGACTATTTGGTTTGCATGAAGGAATTGGAAATTTGAAAGGAGTAGATATTATGACATACGCAAGACTGAAAAAACTGATTAGCAGAGGGGCATACGAAAAAGAGGACATGATGAACAAATTAGACGTATTTCTGATGGCGAACCGCATCACAGAGGAGCAGTATCAGGAACTCATTGGCATGATGGGGTGATGCTATGATTACCATACACGAAAAAACGGCGCAGACATTTGACACAATCGGGCTGGGGACATTGGTTCCCGGCTCTTGTGTTGTGATGGAGGAATTAAACGGGGCGTATGAACTGGAGCTGAAACACCCCTATGACGATGGCGGCAAGTGGAAACGCATTGAACGGGGGCGGATTCTCTACGCATCCACGCCCAAAGGGATGCAGCCGTTCCGCATTTACTACGTCAAACCAACCATGAAGGAAATTGCGGTCAACGCACGGCATATTTTTTATGATTTACTGGACAACCAGTGCGAACCAATCAGCCACAGTGGCACGGCAGGAGCGGCACTGGCGGCATTACAGGCGGCGTTTGCCTATCCCATGCCCTTTTCCTTTGATACGGATATTTCGCTGACAGGCGCGCTCACAACGGGCAGGGGGAACCCGATACAGGCGCTTTTATCGGACGATGACGAAGCAACCTCGTTTGTGAAGGGCTACGGCGGCGAGCTGCTGCGTGATGGTTTTCGGGTATCCCTCAAGGCGGCTCTGGGGCAGGACAGGGGTGTTTCCATCCGCTATGGGAAAAACCTTGTCGGGCTTGAGGTGACGGAGGATGAATCGGAGGTCAAGACACGCATTGTCTGTTATGGGAAGGGCGGCTCTGCAACCCTCGAAAGCCCCCATCTGGGCGATTATATCTATCCGAAGATTTACACCCTAGAGGATGAAAATAAGACGCTCTCTGAGGTGCAGGAGGAGGCACAGGCGTTGCTTGACGGCGGCTGTGATATCCCAAGCATCAATATCAAGGTGGACTTTGTGGCACTGGAAAAGACGGTGGAATATCGGGAGTATGCCGTTTTGGAGGAGGTCTTTCTGGGAGATATGGTAACGGTTATCAATACCAAAATGGACTTTCAAAAGCAGGCGAAGGTTATTTCCTACGAATGGGATTGCCTTCTGGAGCAGTACAACGATGTGGAATTGGGGGATTTCATTCCCACGCTTGCCGCATCCGTTACCAGTGGCGTGAGAAGTGGTTCTCTGGCATCGTCTGCCTACATCAATGCGGCATCGGTTATGACACTGATCCAACAGCATTTGAATGATTTTGAAAATCCACACCATGTCACAGCGGCACAGGTGCAGGGATAAGGGGGGATGGTTTATGGAAAACATTGAAAAAATGGTGCAGGAGGCACTGGACAGCACGAAATCCGCACACAAGCGCATTGACCGCATGGAGAAGCGACAGGACAACCTTGACGGATTGACGAAGGCGTTTTCAGTTCTGCAGAACGAGCAGGAGCATATCAAAACAGATGTCGGGGAAATCAAGGACGATGTGAAGCAGTTGGTCTCTAAGCCCGCAAAGCGGTGGGATGGGCTGATTGATAAGGCGATTGCGGTGGTTGTCGGTGCGGCAATCGGGTTCCTGCTGAATGGCGGCGGTTTATGATGAAAAAACGCAGACGGATTCGTTTTAAAATCAATAACGATACCATGACCACGATTGTGGTTTTGTCCCTGTCGTTTTGTGTGTGCGTTGTTGTTGTGGGTATTATCTTGGCGTGTTTCTGTGTTGACATTTCATCCATCGTATCGTCCGCACTGTTGCTGTTCGGTACGGAATTGGGTATTTGCGGTCTGATGAAGCTGTACGATAAGAGCGTGGAGCAGGCAGAACGCAGAGCAGAGGAACGCAGAAAAAGAAAAATGACCGCAAAGCAAGCGGAATGGGAGTACAAGGAGGAATTGAGAGAAAATGAAAATGAATGAAGCGGCAAAAATCACAGTTCAAAATCTGCTGACAGTGAAATCCATCGTAACGATTATGCTTACGGTGGTTTTTTCTTATCTGGCAGTCGTAGGGCGCATCAGCGGAGAACAGTTTTTGACGATTTTCTCTGTGGTGGTGGCGTTCTACTTCGGGACACAGTACCAGAAGGGGAAGGAAGGTGCAGAGGATGGGGAATGAAAAAAGACCGCGAGGGGCGGTCTTAATTCTTCTCAAAATCATAAATCAAATGATAACCCATTGCATTTAAAATTTTCTGTGCATCTTCAAAACTGAAATTTTTCTTGTTAATGAGCTTTGTAAATCCTTGAGGTGTAATTCCTAAGCTTTCTGCAATTTGGCGCTGAGATATTTTTTCTTCCAGCATGATTTTTCTGATTTCAAACTGTGTGCCATGCGGCGCAACAATTAAATCTTTTATATTTAAAATGCCGACAACATTATCCTGTTCTTCCTCATACACCGGAATCCTCGAATACATCGTTTCCCTAAACAGTGCCAGAATCTCATCGTATCCCGTTGTAATATCCGCGGCAACCATATCAATTCTCGGTATCATAACATCCTTGGCTTCTGCATCACCAAAATCGAACAGATTGTTAATAATCTGTCTTTCATCCGATTCAATAACACCTTCTTCATGGCTGACATTAACAAATGTTCTCAGTTCTGTTTCTGTAATTGTCTTTTTATGATTCTTCGTATCAATATGGAACAATCGTAAAAAGAATCCTGCCAGAACATCTACCACATAAATAACCGGTGTCAGCACGGTCATCAGTACTTTAATAACCGGTGCATATACCAGCGCAAACTTTTCTGAATAAACGGTTGCTGTCGTTTTAGGTGTAATTTCACCGAAAATTAATACAACAATCGTTAACACACCTGTTGTAATACCCGTGGCATAATTGCCCCAGATTTTAATTGTCAGCGATGTTGCCAGCGCCGATGCTGAAATATTGACAATGTTATTTCCAATCAGAATCGCACTTAACATCTTCTGTGAATGTGCAATAATGTCTGACACAATGACCGCCCTCTTGTTCCCCTCATCAATCAGGGTTCTGATGCGAATGTGGTTTACAGTTGTAAATGCTGTTTCTGCTGATGAAAAAAAAGCAGATAACGCAAGCAGAATAATAATTAAAATCAACTGCGTGATACTGTCCGTATCCAAAAAATCAACTCCTTTAAAAATATTTTTCTCTACATCATATCAAATAATAAAGGAGATGTCAAAGATTTTGGGGATTTTCAAAAATGCTTGACAAGATTTTAAAAGTTAAAAAATCCTCACAAGAAATTTTTAGAATTTTTTTAGAATACCGGATAAGTATATCCTGCTTCTTTCATCTTTTTTTCAAGTTCTGCGACACTGATATTCAGCTTATGAGCGCCCTGTTCCGGTGTTATGGTTTTGTCCTGCACAAAACTGTACACTGTCATCTGCTCACCTTCAAGTCTGCCTTTTTCAATGCCCATTTGTTCAAGTCTTTCAGCTACTTCGCACATATTGCTCACCTTTCCCTTTCCGTCCGATAAAATATTTTCATATCTTCTGTCCCCGGTTACCGCAGACAGCATCTTTAATACTGCATCCACATGACGGATTTCAGTCTTATTATCCGGCACATAATCTTTATTCTTTCTCTTTCGAACAAAAAAATCCGCCACTATCCTGAAATCACTCTTAAACATGGATATCTGCTCATCTGTGAGCCATGCAATTTCAAATACGTTAATCTTTAAGTCATTAACATATTCTTCCATGCCCTCCGGAATGTCAAACAGGTCTTTTAAATGCTTTTCTGCCCTCCAGTGTTCATTTCCGAAGTACAGTACCAGTGTTATCACCGGCACGGCACTTTTTTCTTCCAACTGTCCACGGTAAGATGCACCCTCATAGCCAAACACCCTCAGCGGCATTTTCGGCTCAACGGCAGTCTGATTTTCCAGTCCGCACAGGGCTATCTGTACTTTTCCGTTCATCCAGTATTTTGCGACATCCCGCTCGTGTAAGACACCGGTTTTGTCATTTTTATACTGGGAATGCACACCGGTATTTACAAGTGTCTCCGGCTTTATGCGCTGTTTTCCTTTGAATACCAGTACATTGACAATATCAGCAAAAATGTCATTATAATCTTCCAGTATCTTTTCTGTTAAATCTTTTATCCCCATATACCTCCCCATTTTCTTCCTTAAAATAACAAATATTCATATATACATAACAGGGGATATTCTTTAATTTTATATTTAGTTTAATCATACACCCTGTTCTTCATTTACTGCAAGAAAAATACACCGTTTAGGAGTTATTTCACCCGTGTGATATTACCCTGCTTGTCGATATGCCATACCTGCTCGCAGAGTTCATCCGGGTAGTTTTTCAGTTCATCGATGGTTAAATGCCCTACCGAATCATACCATTCCTCATCACCGGGAATTCTTTTGATGATGGTGTCGTTATAAACTGTAGATGCCGCCTTTACAAGGATAATGCGGCGCTGTTTCCACTGGGCATACAGTTTTACCGTGGCGTGGTTTACGGTTGTAAGGTTCTTTACCGTATCCTGCGGCTGGTACTCCGTTCCCGGTCCGTCCGTTCTTGTATTCCATCCCATAAAGGTAAATCCCGTCCTTTCCGGCTTCTGCTCCGGAAGAACGACTTCCTCGCCGTACTGCACCTCCATTTTATCAGGAATGTTTCTTGCGGCTGTGCCTGCATTGCCGTCAAATTCGATATAGTAGGTAATCGGTGTCACCGTTTCATCCCAGACGGCATACATAGTCGTATTTTCCTTTAAGACATAATCTGCATTGCATGGGAAGCGTGTTTCGCTCTCCGGGCTGTTTTCGGCCCATGTCGCAAATGCATAGGAATGGGTATAGCCGTCAAGGTCAACGGATTCCTTTACACTTTCGCCAAGCTGTAATTTAAAGCCCTTTACTTCCTGCGGGGCAGCCGCATTGCAGTACACGGTTTTCGTTACCGGCTTTGTGGTGTCATTTTCCGTTCCGCCGTTTAACTCATAGGTCAGTGTTACGTCTGCCCGGCACACGGTATAGTAGGTAATGCTGTCCGGGATTTTTAAATGTTCCTCCCCTGACTTTACCTCCATCTTTTCAGCACCTTCCGCAGTAATGTCTGCCCTGCTGTTAAATCCTACTGCCGTAACATCCGACACATTTTCCCATCCGCCATAGGTACTGCACTGTGGCGCATCGATAAGGGCATAGGTGTCGTTGTTGTACATGGAGCCTTCCCTCTTATAGGTCTGTGCAAAGTCCACGAATGTCACAGTGATGTCCTTGCGGTACACGGCATAGAGTGTGACGTTTCCGGTGACGGTGTACCGGGTAAGTCCTGTTTCTGAATCACTTTCCGTATTCCATCCGGCATGTTCCCAGCCGTTTTTGTATGCTGCAACGGAAAGGTCGGCATCCGCACCGTAGTAGGTCTTTACGGTTTCCTTATCCGCCGACGTACCGCCGTTTGTTCTGTAGTCATAGGTAACTGTGCATACCGTCCTGTCATAATAAAGTCTGACCGTGGTATTTCCCTTCACCTGTGTCTGCATACGGTTTCCATTCTCCTGAATCGTCTTATTTTCATTGAATGAAAGCCCCTTTATTTCACGGGCAAGGTTTTTATGTACCAGTGTTTCGCCGTAGTACGGTGTTAAAGCTTCTGCCACGGACGGTTTGTCCGCATAGTTTCCTGCCGTATCCATGTAGTAGTGTTCCACGGTGACGGTATATTCATTGGTCTGTGATGCAGAGCATGCCTTTAACGTGACATTTTCTTCCGGCATGACGAATGTTACCGGATTTGATGTCTTTGATGTGCCGTTTCTGAAGGTAAGGCGTGACTCCGTTTCAAATCCTGCAAAACGGTAGGTATACTGCGCGGTCTTTTCACTGAGCGTAACGGATGCCGTTACATTTTCTCCCCAGCGGTATGTACCCTCCCCGCTTTTTGCACTGAAAGCATTGGCATTGTCGTATGTTACTGTTACATTGTAAGTCTGTCTGTAAATATCAACGCTTGTTGTATAGCCTTCTGTCTGGTACTGTCCGCTGACTGTATACTTTACTTCCGCCGGTCTTACCCACTTATCTGTATCAAGACTGCTAAAATCATAATCAACCGTATCCCCGGTCCTGAAATCCTTATCAAAAATGGTGGCGTATGAAGTCCATGTGCCGTCTGCATTTTCATAACGTACACGTATCTTCTGATTAAAAATAAGGTTTTCAGACTGTGTTGTATATTTTGCATACAGCGTTGTATTTCCTGCCGGTGTATAGGTATCTCCTGCGCCGCCGACACGGTCTGTCAGTGCCGAATCCAGATACCAGCCGTCAAATGTATAGATTACATTCTTTCCGTCAATCTCAACGGAAGCTTTTTCTGCATTTGGAAGTGTAACTGTGCCGTTGGTGTAATCCGCTTTTACGTTTATCGTGCCGCCGTTTGCCGTCAGGTTTTTAAAGCTTAATGCCGGCAGCCAGTAAGATGCTCCATTGAACGTTCTGCCTTCATCAATTCCGTGTTCCCGGTAATGCAGGATTGCCCACATGGTATCATAGGTATTGTTGGTTGCCCTTAAAAGGTCCGGGTTGCCGTTATAGTATGCCGCCCAGTTCCATGTGCCGACCGACCAGCCGTCCCAGCCGTGTACTTCGCCATGGGTGGTATTGCTGTCAAGCTGTTCGTTCCAGCCGTTAAATGTTCCCGGCGCATCGGTGTTTGAACTGTTAATTGCTGCCGTGCCGCCGTTGGTTTCATAGCTTACGGTGTAGGCTCTCTGGGCTTTAAGGAAATCATAGGTTCTGTCATATTCGTAGGTTCTTACGGTATCTGTTGTCGCATTTCCGTTTTCATCAAGAAGCGTGCCGCCGTCTGCGTTGTAGTCCACTTTATAATTACTGTTTGTCCATTCTGCTGATAAGTTGATGGTGTTGTCCCACAGATACCACTGCTGGTTTTCGCTGCCGTAGTAGTTACATAGCTGGAGGTTTGTGCCGTTGTCCGTGCTTCCGTAGAGAAGGTCTAGCACAAGGTTTGGGTCAAGCTTTGAGCGGATATAGAAGTATCCGTCCCCCGCCATCTGGAACGTCCACTTTTGGTTGTCACCGCCGTGGTATGCCCACTGCTGGATGTTTGCGCCGTTATTTCCGCCATCTATGCCTGTGCCAATGGCGGCATCCAGTACCTTTCCCGTTGCATTGTTCCGGATGACCCAGTACGGCAGTCCGTCTTCAAAGCCCACAAACACAAAGGCATACATCTGTGCATTGCCGTTTACACAGTCCCATATCTGTGCATTTGCGCCGTCCGCATAGCTTGCCGCGCTGATGTCAACGCACTGATACCTGCCGCCGCATTTTGTACGGATACTGGTAAGCGTGCCGGAAGACGGAAGCGTACCGCCGCCGTCACAGCCTCCGGTAAGATTTAAGAACTGGTCTTTTATTTCCCATGTGCTTCCGGATACCGATGTGTAACCTGTTCTCTTAAATAAGAAGCTTTCCGCAGTGTTTCCGTCATATGCTGCATTGTAGGAGCGGTAAAAGTCAGACATGTTGTCGGCTCCGTTTCCCATGTAGCTTACAAAACGGTCTGCCTGTACCCACTGGGCTTCAAAGGTTGCATTGGCAAACAGTGAGGAATAGTATTTGCTGTCTGAAAGCATCGTTGCAAGCTGTCCGGCATCGTATACCTTTCCTGCCTGCTTGCCGCCTGTGGATGTAATCTTCCATCCGGTAAATACATAACCCGGTCTTGTCGGTGTTTCCGGAATGCTGACATTATTAATGCCAAGGCGCTCCATGCTCTTAACACCGCCGCCGTCACTGAATGTGCCGCCGTCCGCATAGAATGTGTATGTAAACGGTTTGGTGACAAGCTGGATAATTTCAAAACTCTGCTCCAACTGTGACACATAAAATGGAAATTCTGAACCGCCGCCTACCGCAAGGCTTCCCTTTGCCCAGCGGAATACCGGCATGACATAGGTTACACGACTTTCACGATCCGACTGGGATATCCCTGACGGATAGCCGCTTGCACCGTAAGACGAATGGTTTAACTCCTGTCCGACCGTCCATGATTCATTGACACCTCGCCAGTCCCCGTCAAACACCACGTTGCCGTCAGCATCATACTCACCCATCGACCAGTAAAAGTAAAGGTTATTACCTGAGTTGTTTCCCTTAATATAGGTCAGTCCTCCTTCATCTTCCGTATCATTCTGTGCCGCAACGATGCTGACTGTCATGCCGTCTGTCACACGCAGCTTATGCGCATACATGACACGGCTGTCCTCATTTCCCACAACGTTGTCATAATGGTGGTTTGTACCGGTATAAATAGTTCCATCCGGACCGGCATCAAGCGTCTGATTCCAGCCGTACTGCATACAGCCAGCCTTTAAATCATATGCCGCAACCGATGTCAGGTCACTTTCGCCTCGGTTACAGATATCCTGCCAGGTAAGCGGTGCCGCCTTGACACTTGTCACTACCATACCGATAATTCCTGCGGTCAGTGTCATTGCAATGGCTGCTACTGCAGCTGTACGAAGCTGTTTCTTTTTAACTTTTATTTTTCCTTTAATCATTCAATTCTCCTTCCATAAAAATCATCTGTTATCTGCCTGCTTTTATAATATGAAAGACAGAAAAATAAAACCGGGACAGAAATGCATTTTCTGCCCCGATTAACACTTTCTTTATTTAATTGTGCTATTTTTACATCATAAACCATGACGGATATACATTTAAAACACCGTCTTTGATATATGGACGGATATCTGTTCTCTGTGCTGTTTCTTTTGAATCAATAGGTGTTCCGTCAGCAAGAAGCTCTGCCGTAATAATATATCCTGATATAAAGCCTTTGTAATCATCCGGATACCAGCTTGAAATATACACCGGCTCCGTGATATTGCCTTCTTTGTCTACCGGAACTGTAAGATATTCGGTGTATCCAACCAGCCCGCTTGTATCAGGATTGCCTTCTGTAACCGCTCCCGTTCTGTCCCTGTCGTGGTGTACGACCTGAATCACGATGGTATCAATGACCTGACCGTTTCTGACTTCCTTGCCGTCCACGGTACCTGTAAATTCTGTCGC
>ENA-ORTY01000535-ORTY01000535.1-human-gut-metagenome-genome-assembly--contig:-NODE-535-length-49954-cov-29.950520_pt1 | contig 49954 bp, 41 predicted proteins | sample MGYA00241917_ERZ509198 | MGnify/ENA primary metagenome ERZ509198 (study PRJEB26280, sample SAMEA2338857) | human gut metagenome | biome: human gut; feature: human-associated habitat; material: faeces...
TGGTCCTTGTTCTGGTCCTTGTTCTGGTCCTTGTTCTGGTCCTTGTTCTGGTCCTTGTTCTGGTCCTTGTTCTGGTCCTTGTTCTGGTCCTTGTTCTGGTCCTTGTTCTGGTCCTGTTGTTTTTTCTTCTCTTCTTCCAATTTCTTCTTTAATTCTTCCAGCTGCCGGCGGTATTCGTCCAGGGATTTATCATAACGGAGCATTTCCTCCTTGTTGGACGCAGCTCCTTCATGGGAACCATAGGCAGAGAGCGCATCGTCAAAACGTTTGACGGCCTCTTTAACATGTTTTTTCGCAACGGGTATTTTTGCCAGCCGGGCATCAATTTCCTTAATTTGGTCGTCAATGGAAGAGAGCCGGGCTTGCTGCTGTTCCCCTTCCGGCCTGGAGAAAGTCATGGTCTTGCGGGCCTGGGCGGCTTCCAGGTTGCCAAGGTTGAAGTGGGAATCCGCCTGGAGGGCTGGTTTGGGAGAAAGGAGCGCCTGGGAGAAAGCTTCCGCGGCTTCTTTGGGGTTATCCGCTTTTTGTTCCAGGCATCCTTTGGCGAATTCCAAGGCCTGGCGCGTTTCTTCCGCCAGGTCGGGAACAGCGAGCATTTCATCAATGGATTTGACGGCTTCTTCCGTTTTTCCCGTCCGGATCAAATCCGTGACATTGTCCAGGGCGTGGGTGTCCGCCTGCGCTTCCTGGCCCAGCAGTCCGGCGCAGAATAACGCCGCAGCAGTCAGAGATGTCATACCGCGGCGTCCGGAACGGCGGAAGGAACGCCAGCGTGTTCCCGCCAGAAGGGTGAGGAGCAGGCAGATGAGGGCCGGAACGGCAAAGATGATGTAGCGGTCATTTGGCACGCGGCGCACTTCTTCCTTGCCTTCCGTGGTATCCAGCCGGTCCGCGATGTCCTTGACGAAGCGGTTCAGCGCCGCTCCGTCGGAGAGTTGGACATATTGGCCTTCCGTTTGCCTGGCCAGGTATTGCAGGCTTTCCGGATTGAGCTTGGAGACGACGTGCTGGCCACGACGATCCCGGTACAGGCCGGAGGGGGATTGCTCATCCGGAATAGTGGTGCCGATAGTAGTACCGATACCCGCTGTCACGATGATAAGCTGGTGCTGCCGTGCGGCTTCCGCAGTCTTATAGGTGATATTGACGGTGTCTTCCCCGTCGCTGAGGATGACCAGGGCGTTTTTGGCGTCCGCTTCCTTGTCCCGCTTGAAGGTTTGAAGGGCCAGCCGCACAACGTTTTCCAGGTTGGTTCCCCCTTGGGAGACCCAGCCGAATTGAAGTTGTTCAATGGTTTCTTTTAATGCGTTATGGTCATGGGTAAGGGGCATGAGCAGGACGGCGTCCCCGGAGAAGATGATGATGCCGAAGTTGTCCCCCGGCAGGGCGTCCAGCAGGTCGTAGGCGGCGGTTTTTGCCCTTCCCAGGCGGGTCGGGGAAGCATCCTTGCTGAGCATGGAACGGGAGCAGTCAATAGCAATGAGGATGTTGCGCGATTTGGGGATTTCCTTTACCTCCGTGTAGCCGTCCACCGGGCGCGCAATGGAGAGGATGGCGAAGATGGACGCCAGCACGGCAAAGATGACGGGGAGCACCCGGTGCCAGGTGGCCGGAGCGTGAACCAGTTCCCGCCGGTATTCCGGCGAAACGAGTACTTCCCATTTTCTGGAACGGCGGCGCCACAGCCACCAGGCCGCCGCCGCGAGCAGGGCCGGGAGAATGAGCGCGTACAGAACGTTGGGATAAAGGAAAGTCATGACGGGTGAAGATCGGTATTACGGGGCGGGGGCCGGTTTGAGCACTTGCAGGGAGAGGCCCAGAAGCGCCAGCGCGGCTCCCGTTACAAGGAAGTACATGAAGTATTCTTCAATGTGGCGGACGGTTTGTACTTTGGCCTCGCTTTTTTCCAGCTTGCCGATGGAGGTGAACGCTTTATTGAAGGAGGCCATATTGGTGGCCCGGAAGTGTTCTCCGCCCGTGAGCTGGGCTATTTTCCGCAGGGTTGGTTCGTCAAATTCACTTTGCACCACCATGCCGTTCGCCAGGGTTCCTTCTTCCGTGCCTACGGCAATGGTATAAATTTTGATACCCAGCTTGGCCGCGTTTTCCGCCGCCACCAGCGGGGATATCTGGCCGGAGTTGGAGGCACCATCCGTCACCAGGATGATGATTTTTGATTTGGTTTCCTTACGGTCGTCCAGCCGGGTGGCCGCCGCCGCAATGGCGGAGCCGATGGCCGTGCCGTCCGCCTGGATCATGCGCGGATGGAAATCCCGGATGATGCTGTTGACCAGGGCGTGGTCCAGCGTGAGCGGACAGAAGGATTTTGTTTTCCCGGCAAATCCCACGATACCGATGCGGTCGTCCGGACGGCTGTCAACAAATTGGGTGATGACGTGTTTGGCGGCTACCAGCCGGTTGATGGGCATTCGGTTGAGAACCATATCCGGCGTTTCCATGGAGTAGGAAAGGTCAAAGGCGATCATGATGTCAATGCCGTTGACTGTCCGGAAGGTTTTATCTTCCACGTGCTGGGGGCGCGCCAGGGCGATGGCGATGGCGGCAGCCGCCAGAACGAAGCAAAGGGCCCCTATTTTCCCTGCCAGGGATTGCGGAGTGCGCGCCAGGGAAGCGATGAAGCGCACAGTGGGGTAGGTGATGGAGCCTTCCGCCCCGCGCCTGCGGCGGAGGATGATGAGGCACAAGATGAAGGGTAAGGCATAAAGCCATTCAGGTTGCGCAAATTGGAAGTGTTCCGTCATGATATGCTAACGTTGGTTGAAGCGGGATGAAGATTTTTTGACGACAAGGTCCGTTTCTTCCTTCGTCCGGTGGGCATCCGCTTCTATATCATTGATGAGTTGGACCGTGGCGTCCGCCAATTCGTTGACCATGGAATCGTTTTCCGGGGTGTCCGGTTCATATTTGAGAGAAGCCATGCGGTCCAGCAGATCGCGCGTGGGGGCCTGGAGTTCGGAAGGCAGCGCGGTGAGCGCGTCCGCCCGGCGGTTGAATTCCTGCTGGGTTTCATATAGTGCCGGGTCTTTGGTTTCTCCTACCAGGTATTTGCGGAGGATCAGGGAAAATTCCACGGCGGCCTGCCTGAGGGAGGGATGCGTGTTCCGGAGCATCGAGATGTCCCGGATAGCGGTTTCCGACGGGCTGAGCGGCGCGGCGGGGATGCGTCCCTTTCTGCGGATGAGCACGATGACGGCGATAGCGACGGCCAGAAGGATGGAGGCCAAAATAATCCAGATGCCCCACGCATCCCAAAAGCCCGCTTGGAAGTAGGCATCCGGGGATTGTGTTTCCATCAGGGAGGGAAACGCCGGCGGTTCCGGAATTGCCGTGGGGGGGGGCTGAAAGGTGGCGGGGGGTGGCATGGCTGATAGAGAAGAGGATTAGCGTGAAAATTTACGGGATCTTCTGGCAAAAAGGGCCCGGAGGGGAGGCATGAAGTTGTCTGTGGTCTGCAAGTCCAGGAAGTCAATGCCCAGGCGGCGGAAATCCTGCGTCCATTTCTCGCGGTGCAGATGCACGACGTTGGCGTGGGTTTCCCGGACATCCTGACGGGAAAGGTTCAGGAACATGCTTTTGCCAGTTTCCGGATCTTTCAGGATGACGCGTCCGGCATCCGGCAGATGCAGTTCCATCGGGTCTGCGATGCGGATGGGGATGAAGTCATGCTTGAAGTTGAGCTGCCCCAGGGCGGCTTTATTGTTCTCACCCCAGAAGTCACTGATCATGATGACCATGGCCGCTTTTTTCTGGGAAAGGACAAGTTGCCGGGCTACATCGGAAATGTTCTGGTCGGCTCCATCGTTTTTACTGGCTACGATTTCGCGGACGATGCGCAGGGTCTGCTTGACTCCCTTGGCCGGGGGGATGTAATGGGAGTGGCTGTTCCCGTAGATGAGGAGGCCGCATTTGTCTCCGCTCTGGGCAGCGCTGTAGGCGAGCACTGCCGCTACTTCCGCCGCATAGTCCAGTTTGGAGACGCGGGCCGCGGAGGAGGCGTAGTGCATGGAGCCGCTGACGTCCACCGCCAGAATGACGGCCTGTTCCCGTTCCTCCCGGAAACGGCGGACAAAAGGGGAGTTCATCCTGGCCGTTACCTTCCAGTCAATGAAGCGGGGGTCGTCTCCCGGCATGTATTCCCGGAAGTCGTCAAAGTCCAGCCCCTGTCCGCGGAAGCCGGACTGGTATTGCCCGGCGAAGTTTTCCGTGGCCAGATGCCTGGCGCGCAGTTCAATGCGGCGTACGCGCTTGAGAATGTCTGAGGCTTTATCCATGAAATGATTTTCCCTGTTTGGGTTCAATCAGGTTCCGGCAAGGCGCCCCTTGGGGCCTGAAGGATAAGGGCGGGCGCGGAAGCGTCCGCCTCCTGCCGTCACGGCACGGGGACTTTCGTCAGGATGTGGTCGATGACGTCGTCCGTGGAAATGTTTTCCGCTTCAGCCTCATAAGAGAGCAGGATGCGGTGGCGCAGGATATCGTGGGCCAGGTCCTTGATGTCCTGTGGAGTGACGAAGGAACGATGGTGCATGAAGGCATTGGCGCGGGCCGCCAGAGCCAGGTTGATGGTAGCGCGGGGAGATGCCCCCGCGCGGATGAGACCGCGCAACTTCACGTCCACCGTTTCCGGGAAACGGGTGGCGCGCACCAGATCCACGATGTAGCCGCGCACGGCGTCGTCAATATAAATCTGGTTTACCAGGTCGCGGGAGGCCGCCACCTGTTCCGGCGTGGTGACCGGGGAGGTTTCCGGCGGTTTGGCGGAGCTGGCCATGAGGTCCAGCACCTGGAGTTCTTCTTCGCGCGTGGGGTAGGTGACCAGCACCTTGAAGAGAAAACGGTCAAGCTGGGCTTCCGGGAGCTGGTAGGTGCCCTCCTGGTCAATCGGGTTCTGCGTGGCAAGCACCAGGAAGGGGTCCGGCAGGCGGTAGGTGGTTTCACCCAGGGTTACCTGGCGTTCCTGCATGGCTTCCAGCAGGGCGGATTGCACTTTGGCCGGGGCGCGGTTGATTTCATCCGCCAAAATGAGATTGGCGAAGATCGGGCCTTTTTTGGCTGTGAACTGCCTTTCTTCCGGATTATAGATCATTGTGCCCAGCAAATCCGCCGGAAGAAGATCCGGCGTAAACTGGATGCGGGCAAACTGTGCATGCAGCGTGCCCGCCATGGCTTTTACGGAGAGCGTCTTGGCAAGGCCGGGCACGCCTTCCAGCAGGACGTGGCCCTTGCAGAGGAGACTGAGGATTAATCTGTCCACGAGCGCCTGCTGGCCGATGACCACCTTGCCGACTTCCGTTCTGAGAGCAGAAATCCACGATGAGTTCGCGGCGATAATTTCGTTGAATTCTCGGGTGTCCATGATTCTGATAGCGGGTGAGACAGTATGCCGGGCACTTACGTTGAAAAAATCCTATTATTTCCCAAGGGCAAATCCGGTTTTCAACAGGAGGTCTTCCCGGAAATGGGGAGCCATCATCTGAAAGCCCACGGGAAGTTCCATGCCGCTTTCCCTGACGGTTCCGCAGGGAATGGACATGGCGGGGAGGCCGGCCAGGTTGGCGGGGATCGTGTAGATGTCCGCCAGATAGGTCTGGAGGTGATCCAGCGCGGAATCTCCGATTTTGGGAGCGGGAGCGGGCGAGGTAGGGCCTACGATGATATCCGCCCTGGAAAAGGCTTCCGCGAAATCTCTGGCGACCAGGGAGCGGACTTTTTGAGCGCGGGAGTAGTAAGCGTCATAGTAACCGGAGCTGAGCACATAGGTGCCCAGGATGATGCGGCGCTTGACTTCCGGCCCGAATCCCTCTTCACGGGTGCGTGAGAAGAGTTCCACCAGTCCGGCGGCGTCTTCCGCCCTCTTTCCGTAGCGCACGCCGTCAAACCGGGAGAGGTTGGAAGACGCTTCCGCGCAGGCGATGATATAGTAGGCGGCGACGACGGCATCCGCGTGGGGCAGGTTGACTTCCACCAGCTCCGCGCCCAGGCTTTCCAGCTGTTTGACGGTGTTTTGCACAGCCTCGGAAATGCCCGGATGGTTGCCGGAGGTAAAGTATTCCGAAGGGATGCCCACTTTCAGCCCTTTGACGTCACGGCCCAGCGCAGCTTCAAAGTCCGGCACGGGGCAGTTTGCGGATGTGGAGTCTTTACGGTCGTGTCCAGAGATGGCCTGGAGCAGGATGGCGGCGTCTTCCACTGTCCGGGTCATGGGGCCGATCTGGTCCAGGGAAGAGGCAAAGGCTACCAGTCCGTAGCGGGAAACGCGCCCGTAGGTAGGCTTGAGGCCCACGATACCGCAGTGCCCGGCCGGTTGCCGGATGGAGCCGCCCGTGTCGGAACCGAGTGCGGCAACGGCGGTAGCGGATGCGACAGCGGCGGCAGAGCCGCTGGAGGAGCCGCCGGGAATGCGGTCCGGGGCTTCCGGGTTGCGCGTGATGCCGTAAGCGGAATTTTCTCCGCTGGCACCCATGGCGAATTCATCCATGTTCGTGCGGCCCAGCGGGATGCCGCCCGCCTCCTTCAGCAGGCGGATGGAGGTGGCGTCATAAGGAGCGACATAAGGGGAAAGAAGGCGGGAGGCGCAGCGCGTCGGCTGGCCCAGGACATTAATGTTGTCCTTCACGGCGATGGGGATGCCGGCCAGGGGGCTGGAAATATCCGCTCCGGCCGCGGCGTGGAGGGCTGCTTCACGGTCAAAGGAGATGTAGGCGTTGGTTGTCCGGTCCGCCTCAATGGCGTCCGCCGTCAGGTTGACCAGTTCGGCAGGGGAGAGTTCCTTGCGGCGCAGGCGGTCACGCCACTGGGCCAGGGTGCCTTGAATTTTTGACATGAGAAGGAAAGGGTAAAGACGGTTGAAAGGTGAAGGGAAAAGGAAGCGGGAGGATCAGGCGGATTCCACCACCTTGGGCGTGCGGAATTGACCCTGGGTCTGCTGGGGGGCATTGGAAAGGGCTTCTTCCTGGGTGAAGCCGGTTTCAGGAATGTCTTCGCGCATTACGTCCATTGCCGGGAGAGGATGGTTCATGGGGGCGATGTCCGTGACATCGTAGGATTCCAGCTTGGTGATATAGGCCAGGACTTTGTCCAGATCCTTGGAGAAGAGAGCTGTTTCTTCCTCCGTCAGGTCAATGCGTGCCAGCTTGGCAATGTAGGCTACGTCTATTTGGGGCGTGCTCATGGTGTAATGTAGAAAAGATGCGGAAAAGAAGGGGGCTGCCTACTGTTGTTCCAGCAGGCGGACGATCCAGCAGAAGGAAACGGCGATGGCGCAGATCAGCAGGCCCAGCAGCATGAAGTTTTCTCGCAGTTCCCGCTTCATGTTGGTGGCGCGTCCGTCACGGGCCACTACGGCACGCAGTGCCCGGTTCTGGTTGCCCTCCCGAACGCGGTCGGGTGGCGGCATGGTATTGCGGTCCAGGCGCATGCGGGTCTGCTGGGACGGGCGTTTGAGAGAGGCTTCCAATTCCTGGATACGGCTCTCAATTTCCCGTGAGGCGCGATCCAGTTCTGCCAGTTCGGAGGAACGGCGTTTGGTTTTTCTTTTAATCATGATGCGGAAGGGCTGAAAATCCAGATGAAAAAGAGGATGATGAGAGCAATCAGGAGCAGGGGAAGATGGAAGGAAAGACCCTGGAGGAACTGGGTCATGAATTCACGGGAGCTGATGCGCACTTTGCTGGAGCGGCGTACCCCGGTGAGCACTTTGGTATGCTGCATGCGCGCGCACTGCTGGACGGCATCCGCGAATTCCTCCTCGCAGCGGTCAATGACCTGCTGGCCCTGGCTGATGAGGTTGTCCGTATTTTCAATAGGCCATTCATCCGGGCGCACGGTGCTGAGCATTTTCAGGCTGCGCGTCAGCGCCATGTGGATTTGTTCCAGTTCATTGCTTTCCTGGCGGAGGCTTTCCACCTCCCGGCCGATGAGGTCTGCGGCGTTGACCATGCGGTCGCCCAGCTCATTCTGCTGGTCCATAAACCTGGCTTTGCGCATATGGCATTCTTCCAGGCGGCGGCGGGAGTTTTCCACTTCCTCCTTTTCCTTCCGCAATTGTTCCAGCCTCAGCTGGGCCTGTTCCATATCGGCGTCCACTTGGTCGTCTGCCTGGGAATTGTAACCGGGGTCGGCGTCCATGCGGCGGTATTGAGGGTGACTTGGTCTCATATGCGGAAAAAATAATGCGGGCCGGCGTAAGGGATTACAGCGTTTCTGATCCTTTCTACCGGAGCGGGGAATCCCTGCGCGTGCTATTATTTAACTTTCACAAAATAAATCAAGCCAAGAAGAAGACAGGGAAAGATTTTCCGGATGCGTTCCCGGCAGGGAATGCCGCCCTGCTTTTTCTTCCGGAGCCGTGCGTTCCGGATATCCGGGGGGCGCGACAGGACGTTCCGCTTTCCCGCAAAGGAGGGGGAGGTGCGCTTTTTTTATGGTCAAGGGCATGGATTTGCTGGTATGTAGGAAGCATGCAGTCTGACACGGTAGAATGTAAGCCGACCATGTGGTTTACCGGCAGGGCGGTTATCATGGCTCTCATGTTTCTGGGGTTCGGAGTGTATTTTTATTATGATGCTTCCACCGGATACCCTCAAAAAAACCTGGAGTTTTTCATGCACAAGGCGTTCGTGGACGCTGGAGCCGTGTTTGACCGTGAGGTGAGCGGGAAAGGGGCGTCCGCGGAGGACTGGGAGCGCATTGTTCTGGCGCGCACTGTGGATTTTCCGGAGGGCTATGAAATTCCTTCCGGCGTGAATCGGAACGCGGTGCCGTGGCCTGACATTTTGGCGGATTACAGTCTGATGTCCACCCCCGGCAAGGGCTGGAGCGCTGCGTGGCAATCTTATTCCGGGGAAAAGCGCTATCCCATCAAGCCGGTGGACCACCCGTATGACGCCTCCAAAATTTTTGAACAGTGGGTGGCCGGGTGCATTTGCCTGGCGCTTGCCATGGTGGCTCTGTTTTTCCTGGTGAGAACGCGCGGCAGGAAAATGTCCCTGAACGGGAAAGAGGTGACGGCCGCCGGGGTGGTTTTCCGCGTGGATGACATTGCCCGTCTGGATTTGCGCAGATGGAAACTGAAGGGACTGGCCATAGCGACGCTGAAACCGGAATGCGGAGGAGCCCGAATCAGGCTGGACGGCCTGACTTACGGCGGCTTCCGGAAGGAGGATTCTCCCCATAACGCGGAAGATTTCATGAAGGCTCTTCTGTCTCTCTACAGAGGAGAAATAGTGGATTATGAAGAAATTCCTGATGCCGGCGGGCCGCCTGCCCGGCAGGAGGACGAGGAACGTGCCGTATGAGCGAATCCCTTCCACCGGAAAAGGGCGCCAATGACCGTGCGTTCGGCGTCGCCTGCTGGACGCTGGGTGGGCTGGCGTTTGTTCTGTTGCTGATGGTGGGCGTTTCTTTCAGCCTGTCTGTCCGTACCGTGGTGGTGGAAAAAGTGGTGGAGAAGCCTGTTCCCGTTCCGGCACGGGAGAAGCCGGAGCGTCCGGCCGGAGTCGTTGAGGATGGGGCGGCTGAGGAGACAGTGCATATGGCGGATGTTCTGGTATCCCCTTCTGAAAAGCCCCGTTCCGTGGAAGAAATGCTCCGGGAAGCCGATTTGTCAGATCCGGCTGCCGATTCTGTACCGGTGGCCGCGGCCGTTGCGGGAGGGGGGGATTCCGCTAGCGGGGCATCCCTTCCTGCTGAGAATCCGGACGAGGTTATGCCCCCCATGACGGAGGAAGTGGCGGAGCTTGTCAAGGCGGCTCGTTACGCCCAGATTGAAGGTGACCTCAAAGTAGCGGTCGTGAAGTTGGAGCAGGCCATGAGGCTGGAACCGGATAATCCGGTGGTGCTTTATTATTATGGACTTACCTATGAATGGCTGAGGAATGCGGATAAGTCACGGGAGTTTTTTCTGAAAGTATATACCCAGCGTGAGAAGGCGGGGAAATATTTTGCGCGTGCGGCGCGGCACCTTCAGGCCGGCTTTTCCAGCCCGGCGGATTTGCGGGGGGATATGTCCTTCGGCACTATTCTGGAATACCGGGATCCGGAATGCCCCGCCGGGGAGCGCGTCAAGCTGATGGTTCCTATTCTGATGAAGGATGGACTAAATGTCAGGCCGGAGGATCTGCGCGTCATTGTCCAGTTTTTTGACAAAGTCAATGGGAAGAAAGTGGAAAAGACGCACGCACCCGAACCTTCTTCCCGGTGCGTTACGGAACCCGCGGATTGGGCGGACGGTGAGGAAATCATGGAAATAACCTACTACATGCCTCCCCTGACGGAAGAAGAGACGATTGCTTATGGAAGCCTGAAATATTACGGATATACCGCTAAATTGTATTACAAGGGGGAACCGATGGATTGCCATGCTTCCCCTCCCGTGCTATTTTTACTGGAACAGATGAACCAGAGTTCCCCTTCCGGACTGCCCGAGATTTATGACGGCGGTTTGCTTCCCCCTGTAGAGGCGGCTCCGGTTTCTGAGTCTTATGAATCCCTTTTGCCTCCCTGATGCCTGATTTGCCCAATGTTTGATCTTCCCCACAACTTTGGCGATTACACGCTGGTGGCATTTATTGGCCGCACGCGCGGAGGAATTCTTTATCAGGCCATCCAGCAGGGCATGGACCGTTCCGTGTTTCTGGAGTTGCTGGATCCGGACAATCCGGAGGGGGTGGGCGTGGAGGATTTTCTGATGAAGGCCCGCACGCGCGCCGCCATTAATGCTCCGGTGCTGGGCACCGTCTATGAAGCGTCCCAGGCCCAGGGATACTGGTTCGTCACCAGCGAACAGCTGGGAGGCTCATCCCTCCAGTCCATGCTGGACCGCGGGCAGACCCTGTCCATGAAGGATTTGCTGAAGGTGATTGAAACGGTCGGCAACGTGTGCGGCAGGTATGAGCGTCTGCGGACCGCTTTCAATATCATGGAGCCGCGTCACATTTTCCTGGATGACAAGTCTGCCGTGCGGCTGATGAATACGGCCGTGCCCGGTGACTTTCACGAAGAAACATCCCGCGACCAGATGAAGCGCCTGGGCATCGACCTGCCTCCTCTGGTGACTCCGGATGTGCCCGGAACCACGCGGATGCGCACCCTGCTGGAATGGATGAGAGAAGGGCAGAACGGAAAGCCGATGCAATGGGACCAGGTTATGGAGCTGGTTGCTGCGGTCCGCGAACAGCTGGGGCTTTCCCCTCGGGTTACCACCCACCGCTATACCGTCCCCGTGGAATCCCGCAGAAAAGCCGGAAAAAAGCTGCTTTGGGCCGGAATGGGCCTGCTGGGCGTGGGGATAGCCGCGGCTGCCGTTCTTCTTTTATTCCCCCGGGAGAAGGAACCCGTATCCCGTCCCCATGTTCCGGCTCCTAAACATTATCCGGATTTTTCCTCCAGCGATCATACGGAAGTCCGCGTAACTCTTCCCGGAGGAGGGGAACTGATTGTGGGAGCCCATGAAATTACCCTGGAATCCTACCGCCTGTTTTTGGACCAGTGGGCACGCCTCACTCCGGAGCTGAGGGAGGAATATTCCCACCCGGACCAGCCGGACAAGAGGACTGCCTCCCATATTCCCCAGGACTGGGAGGCTATGTGGAAGGCGGCTTCCACGCCGGGAGGCAAATGGAAAGGCAGGAAAATAACACCCCGCTCTCCCGTCGTCAACGTCACTTTCTGGGATGCCTGGGCGTATGCGAGCTGGAAGCCCGTGGCCCCCGGAGAACCGCGCTACCGCCTGCCCGAGCGCGGGGAGTGGATGGCTCTGGGGAATATGCTGGAAACGGGTGAGAAGGGGGACAGGACGCTGGTGATTGACAGATACAGCAATGATCATGATTTAAAGACCGGCGTGTGCGGCATGGCTTCCGGCGTGATGGAATGGACTTCTTCCATGGAAAAGGATCCTGCGCGCGTGAAGGAGCCTCCGGGGCCGGTGGCCTGCGGCGGAGACTGGAGGCAGCCCGGCATCTCCAACCGGGTGGAATACCTGCGCTCCCGCGGTGAAAGCCGGGACAATCTGGGATTCAGAATCGTGCGGAATGTCCGCTGACCCGTTTAACGACAATACTTAACATATCAATACCATGAAACATATCCTTGCAATGCTGCTGGCCCTTCTGGGGGCGTCCGGGGCCCTGGCCCAGATTTACGTGAAAGTAGTCCCGGAAAAGAAGACGTTCCTCAGCGGGGAAGCCATGTACATGAGGCTGACCATTACCAACAATTCCGGCGTGCCGGTGGAGCTGAAAAGCCGGGAATATTCCTCCTGGCTGGATATCCATGTGGAGCATTCCACTGCGGGGGCGGAACTCCCCCAGTCCAAATTTGCCCTGTTTCCGCCTCTCAAGGTTCCTGCCGGCATGAGCGTTTCCCGCAAGATTGATCTGCGCCATTTCTATGACTTGTCCCGTGAGGGCAACTACCATGTGCAGGCCGTTGTAAAAATGCCCAACCAGAAGGACATGTTTGCTTCCCAGAAATCCCTGTTTGCCGTCCGGACGGGAACACCCATGTGGTCCCAGACCGTGGCCATTCCGGCCAGTGCCAAGCGGTGCACTTTTTCCATTTGCACTATTGCCGTGCGGGGAATCCAGAAATTATATGTGCAGACGAAGGATCCGGATACGGGAGTGGCCTACAATGCCGTGTGCATCGGTGACTGGCTGGGGACCACGCGTCCGCAGTGCATGGTGGACGGCAAGGCGAATGTCCATGTCTTCTTCCCCACTACCCCCATGCTGAGCGCGTATTCCCGCATCAACTACCGGGGAACCATGGAAAAGCTGCAGTACTATAAAAAGGTGGTGGGAGCCCCCTCCATGGTCTTTCTTCCGGACGGAAGCGTACGTGTGACGGGAGCCGTCCATTATGATCCTACCGTGAAACCCAAGACGGTGCCGGATGCCGCTGATGTTCCCGGCATGTGAATCCGTCCTGTTTCGCCGGATGCCACGCAGGGGAAAAGGAAAGGCAAACGTGCTGCTTCTTCCGTACCGGGAAAATAAGATGTTCCGGTATTTTCCTGAGCTATTTTCCCGGCTGGGGAGTGTTTTTCAAGATGTTTTGCACGCTTTTCTGCACAACGCTGATGGGCAGGGCGTAATTTTCCGCCCGGTTCACTCTGGCGATGTTCATGCCGATGAGTTCCCCCTTGAGATTGAGCAGCGGGCCACCCATCAGCGTGTACCGGGAAGGGGTGTCATGCTGGAGGACCATAGGGAAATCATCCCTGCGTTTGCTGAACCCGCCGCTGATCAGGTCATTGGAATCCTCAGGAGCGTTTCCTCCCAGGGCCTGGCGTCTGGAACCCAGCGTGATGGTGTAGGATAACCTTTTATCCTTGCGTTTGACTTTCAGTGTCACTATTTCTCCAACTTTTTTCCTGGACAGAATGGGGGAAACGGAATCCAGAGCAGTAACGGGCGTGCCGTCCACCGCCAGAATCTCATCTCCGGCCTTGGCTCCGGCCTGGGCGGCGGGGCCGTCCTTGGTAACTTCCTGAATGGTACAGGGGGTGCCGAAAACGACGCCCAGGTAGGCGGTGTCTCCGTTCGGGATGGGGCGCTGCTCCGCACTAAGGGTTCCCAGCTGGGGCCGTCTGGACGTACGGGTAGTGGAGCCGTTACTGACTACCAGGGTTCCCATGGCGGCATCATTGCTGACAGGGCCGGGAGCGTGCAGCCCGGCGGTTTCCACTTTCACTACTGCGATGTCTGTGGACGGGTCCGAGCCAATTTCCCTGAACTGCCCATATTTGGAAGAACCTACCCGGATGGTCAGATCCCTGTAAGAATGGAGTTCCGAGGCTTTGGTGGCGATGTAGCCGTCCGGGCTCAGCACAATGCCGTAAATCACAACATCGTGACCGGAAAAGAAAACTGCGCTCAAGTCCTGAAGACGTTCGCGGATGGGCTCGATAGTTTTCAGAATGGCTTTCCCGTTGATTCTCTGTTCAAAATCCAGGCTTCCGTTATTTCCTTCCGCCAGAGCGGGGTGGAACAGGGCGAAAACCAGGGGAGACAGGCAGACGCAGAAAGGAAATTTCATGATGGCTGAGTGGAGAATGGCTGGCTGTCCTGTTCCGGTGACGGCGTCAGGGAGGTCTTTCCTTCCGCTGTCTCCTCCGTCAGAGCGTCGAAATCTTTCATGGGCACGTGCAGATTGTCTTCCAGACCGGAACCGACTCTGCTGTGAATGCCAATCAGCTTTCCATCCAGGTTGAAAAGAGGGCCGCCGGAATCCCCGCGAATCAACTTGCAGTCCGTCTGAATGACGCCGTTCTTGAGGGAAACCACCCTCCCCAGGCGCACCATCGGGCCGCGTTTCCGGTCCAGCCCCCCGCCGTGCCCCAGCGCGAACACCCAGTCCCCCACACGAGGCATTTTTTCCGCTTTTTCCACGCAGGGCAGTTTTTTGTTCAATTGGGATGTGATTTTGGCCATGCCTGCGTCCGAATTGCTGTTTTGCGCCGTGGTTTTTCCCGGAAGGCGCGTTCCATCCGGCAGGATGATTTTGAGCGTGGTTCCTTTCTTGTCCACAACGTGGGCCGCTGAAAAGACCAGGCCTTTTTCCGAAACCAGGATGCCGGAGCCGCTGCCGTTGTTTAATTCAATGCAGACCAGGGCGGGAAGCACCCGGGGAAGCATTTGCTGAAGCTGGCGTTCAATCCGCTGCAAATCTTCTACGGATTGCGGGGTGGAAGCCAGAAGACCGGCTCCATCAGCGGACTGAGCCGACGCTGGCGGGGCCAGCAGCGCCGTGCCGCAGAGAATAGCGGAAAAACAGGGATTCCGGAGAGCCGGGGTCATGATTGCCGGTGATTATTGCCCAGAGACGGAAGTTTCCGTCTTCTGCTGCTGGTCCTCCTGTCCGCCGCCCACCAGGGAATCATGGTAATACACGCCGATAAACAGGCCTGCCAGCGTAATAAGGGTGATGAGGAGCTCTTTCATGCCGTCACAGCATAGAATGTGTATTCGCGTCTGACGAGAGAATTTCATTGATAAGCCGCATTTTGATGCAGTTCGGCAGAACGGGGATGAATGCGGATGAGAAAATAGCCAAAATAAAGGTTGCTTTTTCCCGTGATAGGCGTATAAATCCCTCAGCGGACGTTTCCGGTTCGCTGACTCATTTCAAGCGGATGTAGCTCAGGGGTAGAGCGCAACCTTGCCAAGGTTGATGTCGTGGGTTCGAATCCCATCATCCGCTCCAACAGTTTCTGTAAGAAAACCTACGCAAACCTTGATATTGCTAGGGATTATGAATAAAGTACACGTAAGAAAACTTACGCAATCCATCTTACAAAACCATTACAGGAATTATTACAGGTATGAATAAGCCTTTTTACAAGGGGCGTCTGTCCATCAATAAGGAAAAATCTTCTCCTTACTGGATGGTGACATTTCAGGGGCCGGACGGCAAAATGCGGCGGCGCTCCACGAAAGTACCTGTGAATGGCGGAGATTTTGAAGGAGAGCGCATCACGGCCAAGCTGGCTGAACGGCTCGCCTACCAGCGGGGCGTGCAGATAGCCTGCACAGAGGCGGAAGAATACCAGGCGCACAACAATGTTTCCGTGCGTGCCTGGTGTGACGATTATGTGAGGCGCAAGGCGGCGCTGGTATCGGAAGACACGGCGCGGAACGCCAGGACGGCCTACAAGCATTTCTATGCTTACCTGGGCGGACGGGCTGATGCCCCGCTGCGCCTGATTACCAAGGCGGATATCAAGGGCTTTGTGGCAGCCCGCCGGGAAGAGGTGCGCCAGAAGACGGTAGCCAAGGACCTGGCCGCTCTTTCCCAGGCATTCGCGGACGCCGTGGATTCGGAAGTAATTGACCGCAACCCGTGCGCCGGCGTTTCCATTCCCCCGGACCGCGCGGGCGAGAAGCTGCACAAGGAAGCGTTCACCATGGACGAGATCCGCTACATGATTGAGCATTTCCCTCCCCTGTGGAGTTCCGCGGTCCGCTGCTCGTTTGAAACCTTCGGGCAGCGGCTGGGGGACATACTTCGCCTCAACTGGAATCAGTTTGACTGGGAGCGCCGCGTCGTTCGCTTTGAAACGGGCAAGACGGGGCGCTGGATGGATCAGCCCATGAGGGAGGGCTTTTACCAATGGGCCCTTGCCCGCTGGAAGGAAGCGGGGGAACCGGCGGACGCATTGCTTCACGCGCCCCTGCTGGCTTTGGGGGATGGAGCTTCCGCCCAGTTCGGCTTTCTATTGCGCACCCATGGTATCGGCGTGGTGCATGGAGCGGCCGGCGGCCGCAGACGGAGGATGAACAGCAAGTCATTCCACAGCATCAGGGCGACGGCCGCCACGTTGTTGCAGGCATCAGGCGTATCGCAGGGGCTGGCCATGGAGCTGGTGGGGCATGATTCTTCCGCCGTGCATAGCGTGTACATCCGCCCCTCCGCAGAACAGCTGCGGTCCGCCGCGGATTCCCTGCCGGAGTTGTAAGGTTTCCGGCTGTGTGACACCGTCACGCTTTCTTTGATGCAGTTGTCTTGCCATGCTTTCAGGCATGGACAGGCATACTGTGTTTACTCTCGCCCTGCAACTGATTGGGACGCAGGAGTATAAGAAGGATTCCCCTACACAGCACCCGTGTGACGTATGGTTCAATCCCGTATTGCGGACGGCGTGCGCCCGTTTTAATTGGACGTTTCTGGCGCGCGAAACAGTGCTGAAACGCAGAAAGGATGCCGTTGTAGCGCCGGGAGTGGCCTTGTTTCCTTACCCGGACGGATGCCTGAAGATTACCCGTATGAGGACGGAGGACGGGGTTGATGTGCGTCTCCCCCGCTTACAGGCGGAAGGTATCTTGATAGACGAAGACGAGTGCCCGGAGACGTTGCGCGTGAATTACCAGAGCGACCTGGTGGCGCTGGGAGGGACGTTGCCGGATCACGCGCCGGAGTTTTGCGACGCGGTGGTGTGTTTGCTGGCCTGTAGGGTGTGCATGGCGCTGACGAGTAATGCCAGGCTTCAGCAGGCGTTGGAAGAGCGGGCCCAAGCTGCCTTTCTGTCTGCGATTGCCACCGACCGGCAGCAGGACGGCAGCAAGGCGATCGACCCTGTCACGCGCATCATGAAGCAGAATATTTTTAGAAGGAGACGCTAAAATGGGGTTTGTCAGTAATATGCTTGCCGCGGATGTGACGGCCAGCGGGTATGATGCCAGGAAGAAGCAGACGCTGGCCTACGGCCAGGCGGCGAAGAACAGGGCCTACAGCCAGGCCAACGGGGTGGAACAGGCGGCACGCTCCAATGCTCTGGTGGAGGGAGCCAATATGATGACCATGCGGGGGAATCAGCGCCGGGCGGTTGGCAACGCCAGAGCACAGGCGGCAGGAAGCGGCTTTACCAGCGAGGGGACGGGGGCGGCGACTGCCGATGCGGTGAACAGCCTTTACGAGAAGCGGATTTCCGACATGGCTCATGAGTCCAGCACGGGTTCTATCAATGCGGTGAATCAGGCTATCGGTCTGCGCCGGCAGGGGGATGAGGCAATGAGGGCTGCGGAAGCGGAAGCCGCGCAATACCGCAGCATGGCCAGGGGTACGCGCATGGGGATGTGGTTGAGCGGCGCCGGTTCTTTGGTTGGGGCGATTGATGGGGGGCTGAATGCTTATGATGATGCCGTAGAATGGAATGAGCGTCCAGATGTCCAGAGCGGAGAGGTGAAGCCCGCAGGCGTTTGGAAGGATACGACGATAGGAGCCATGAATGGGATGGGTTGGGGTAGTTCCGCCGCGAATGCTTTTAATCCGTATATGTCTTCCTTCACGTCCCAGGGGTGGGAAAAGAGTTTTTTGAAAGCGCTTGGTTATGGACAGAGATGAAAGCTTGATTAACGGGCCGGGGGTGCAGCCTCCGGCGAGTGTGAATGTTCCCATGCCACGCGATGTGACAGGGGATGCCCTGCGCCGGGGGGTGGCCCAGGTGGGGCAGAATATCGACGGGGTGTTCCGGGAGATGGTGGAAGTGGAGGATTCCACGAAGCAGTTCGAGCAGGAAAGGATCCTGATGCAGACGCAGGACGAGGTGGGCAGTGAAGCCAGGAGGAGGCTGCAGCTTCCCGACGGGGATCCGGAAGCGTTTTTCGATGAGAGGGGGAATTTCAGCGAGAAGGCGTTAAAGAATTTTGCGGCTCCTTATTTGAAGAGGCTGCAAGGGATAGGCAGCGGGATCCTGGATCCTGACCTTGCCCGGAAGATGCGCTTTAAGGCATCTGTCGCCGGGGACAAGATGTTGAATGATTTGTTTGACAGCGGCAAGGATGTGGCGAGGAAGAAGCAGGAAACGGCCTTGAATTCCAGTTTGAAACTGGCGGAAGAAACGAATAATTGGGGATGGTATGAAGACCTTGTTCATGAAGGTGTAAGAGCAGGGGCTATTGATTTTGCTAAAGGGCAACTGCTAATTGTTCAGGGAAGAAAATCCAGATATGCGAATGAACAGGAGAATTTGAAAACAGCCCTGTTTTCCAGCGCGGCGGCTGATCCTGTTCGCACGGCAGCAGCCATTAACAAAGGGTTGTATGATAATCTGAATCCCATTGACTTGGACCGGGCCAAACGCGAGGTACGCAGCCGGCTGTCCGATGTAGCTACTCCTGCCCCTTTAACCGCAGAGGATCGCCGTAATATTCAGAAGAAGAATATTGACGCCCTGAAAAAACAGCTTCCTAACGGAGCTACCGAACAGATGTGGAAATGGGCCCGCAATGCTCAAAAGAACGGAGGACGGATCACGGAACAGGACAAGGTGGAGATACGGGGAGCGTTCAGCATGGAGCTGGATAAATTGCCTGTCCCCAAGGATCGGGACGAAGCGAGACAGATTGCCTCTAGAGTAGTACAGAAGTGGGCCAAGCTTGGAGCTTATGATGGAAATGAAGAATATATCCGAGCCGTGGTGATGGATAAATTGGATTCCCGGATGGATGCCGCCAAAGGTGCCCGCAGGAATGATATTGGGCTGGTGTTGCGCCATATTCCGGATGATGCGTATATTCCGAACAGATCCGCTTCCGTTGAGGAAGCGTACAGGAAAGGCGATAAGAAAAAGATTCAGGAGAAGGAGGCTGCCAGAAATCTGGTGGAGAGCCAGATTGAGGAACATGTGCGCGTCCAGATGGCGTATTGGCGAGAACGGAATCCTGAAGCGAGCATTCATGATGACCGGATGCAGATTTTCCTGCTTGCGGCCGAGAAGGCCAGGGATTTGAACGAATACAATCAGCAGAAGAATTTGAGTATTGTCGAAAAGTCCAGGGAGATTTCTCGTGCTTTCGACAGCGAGGCCCAGGTGGGAGATACCAGGGAACAGGCACTGGGTTCCGGAAAAGATTTCATCGACCGGAAAAACAAGGAGTGGAAGGATTACCAAGAAAAACAAGTTCCCTACACGCCGCAGGTAGAGGTAGTGAAGGACAGTGCCCCCTTGGCCGTGTCCATGTCTTTTGTGACAGGCAGGCGTGCCGGGGCCTATGTGCCCAAGGAGATGTACCAGAAGCTTGTTCAGAAGTACGGAAGCCGCCCCTGCCTAAAAGCCACTATGGACCAATCCAAAGCTTACAACGAAGTTCCTGTGGTAGGGTTTTATGAAGGCCCCAACAGGGGCATTGAATTTTCCGGCGACGAGTACGGCAACCGCCTGATCATGCTTGCGGGGGATAAAGGGAATGCGACCGTCCGGTTTGCTCCAGAAGAGGTTCCCGGCATGATCGAACCCGGTAATATTGATTTAAGCTCCCGCCCCGTCGTCCGCAACTCCGACGGCTCCATTAGCACAGTGCGTTCTATTTCCGTGGAAATGGACGGGAAAGAATACCTGATTCCTACCGTTTCCGAGAACGGCAAGGTTCTTTCCGATGACGATGCCGTGAAGCAGTTCAAGAAGACGGGCAAACACTTGGGCGTGTTCGATTCTCCGGAGGACGCTACGGCTTATGCCAGACAGCTTCACGAGGATCAGGAGAGTTTTTATGCTCCTCAGCGACAAGGCGCAATCAATGTGCTGAACCAACCTGTTTCCTCCCCTCAAAAGGCCGCCCAAGTGCTTTCCCCCGCTCTTCAGCAGTACGAGCCCGCTTTCCGGCGGGCCGGGGAGAGGTACGGCGTGGATCCTGATTTGTTGATGGCTATTGCCATTCATGAAACGGGTAACGGAACCAGCTCTGCTTTTCGAAACAAGAAGAATGCCATGGGCGTGAGTCCGAACGGAGGAGGCCCGCGGTCATTTGAAACGGTCGAGGCCGGCATTGACTACATGGCTCGGCAACTCGCCCGCAACTACCTGGGCCAGGGGCTGACGACGATTGAAGCCATTGGCAAGAAGTACGCTCCCCCCGGAGCTTCCAACGATCCCAAGGGATTGAATTCCCACTGGGTGAAGGGAGTTTCCGAGTATTATTTTCAACTTAAAGCTTAACAGATAACCATGTTTGAAACAGATTTTTTTCCGTTGGCGCAGGAGGCGAAACATTCCGACCTTCTTCCCGAGTCCCTTGACCATTTGCAGGAGAATGACGCCCCTACTTCCTTGCAGGACTGGGGACAGGTGCCGGGTTCCCGGAAGCTTCCGGAGTTCCGGCCCGACGAAAGTCGCCTGAAGGTGTTTTCCGCGCTGGCCTTGGGGGATGACGCTGACGAAGAAGCAAAAGGGTTGGTGAAGGCAGAAGGCTTGAAAATTCCTACTACCTCCGATGAAGAAGCCTGTCTGGGGCTGGATGTATGCGTTTCTCTGTTTGGGGTGGATCAAGCCGCAGATCCGTATCTGTACTGGACCCGGCAAGGCAAGGAAGCGCCGCGGTTTAAGGATATGGGGGAAGCCCACCGCGCTGTGTGGCAGGATTTTTCCGAGAGAACACGCATAGAGGATGCCGCCTACAAGGAACGGACGAGAAGAGTCCAACAGGAACAGGAGGAGATTTCCCGCCGGATGGTGAATTGCGTAGCCGGGAAGGAAGGATCCTGGGACGCATGTCCTGCCGATTTGCTGAAGTATGCCGAGAGGCCGCAGGAGGTTGCCGATTCCATCATGAGGGCGCGGCGGGCATATGCTTTTGCCGAGAGGCGCGGGTTTGAGGATGTCTGGCGTTCCGACGCTCTGGACATGGCCGACCTGCTCACGGTGAATGTCAACGGGAATGAGGTGCTGGACCAGCAGGCGTTGAGGCTGCTGATGACCGCGGTTGACCGGAAGGTTCAGGAGAGCCAGACGGATTCCATTGCTTTCTGGCGCAATTTGTACGGGAGTTTTGCCGATACGGTGCGCGGCGTAGAGAGTATGGGGGTGAAGGCGGTTCAGGCGGTGAGGAATATTCCCGGCATGAGCGGAATGGAAGAGTGGTATTCCAATAATATTGCTCCCTTGCAGGGGGCGAAGGGGACGTTTGACGGACAAAGACAGCTCTTCAACCGTTACGAGCAAAGGCGCGAGGCGCTGAATACGATGCAGGATGTGATGCACGAGTTCGGACAGCGGATGCGGGGCACGAGTCCCGACGCGTCCTGGTACGTCAAGGCGATTAACGGGTTCGGCAATATTACCGGGCAGAGCCTTTCCTACATGGCCCCCGGAGGGTGGGCCCTGGCCATGGCCGGGGATATGGGGCACGCAGGTAACGCCGCCTCCCGCAACGGGGATTCCCTGGTGGACGTGACGATCAACGGACTGCGGAATACGGTGGAGGAAAAAGGGTTCGGGGTGTTTTCCGTGTTCGGGCGCATGGGGGCCATCAACAAGCTGATGACCAAAACAGGAACCGGCGCTCTGGCGAGGCTGGCCGCGAAAGTGCCGGGACGCACGTTTTTTGCCGGGACAAGAACCGGCAAGATGCTTTCCACCCCGGCGTTTGCCTACGTGGAAGAGATGGCGGCGGAACCGCTGGCCGGGGAGGTGTTCGAGTGGACGGCACGCAAGCTTTCCGGCCTGGTGGGCGCGGAGGTGAAGCCGAAGGATTTCGAGGTGGTGGGGCCCGTGCTTCAGGCTATGGGGGATGTGGAGCAGTCCGGCGGGTGCGCCTTGTTCGTGGCGGCCATGGCCGCCGGCCACGCCCCCAGGATGAAGCAGGAGGTGGCGGCATTTGTGATGGATGCCCAACGGTCCCAGCTGGCGGGCTATACGAAGAAGCACGCCGAGGAAATGGCTTCTTTCTCGACCATGGAGCACAGGGCCGCCCTGGCCCAGCGTTATTTCGAGACCGATATTTTAAAGGATCCCGAAGGAGCCGCCGAACGGGCGCGAGAGGCCGGCGCCGAGCTGGCGGAACGGCAGGAAGCCCGGCTGTACCAGATGTCCGGAGCTCTGGACAGGGTGCTGGAGAGGGCCAATATCGGCAGCATCCGCAAATTGGAAGGAACAGACAGGTACGAAGTGAGCCTGCGAGAAGGCGCCGAAGTCAACGGCGTACGGCTGGAGGAAGACAGAACCATGGAGATGAGCGAGGAGCAGACGGACGCCCTGGTTCAGGTAGTGCTGCAGGGGGCTTATTTGAATGGGGTGCGCGTGATGCAGGATGCCGTGCTGGGTAATGCCGCCGTTTCCGAGGCTGGGAAGATGGATTTTATTGAAACGCTGGATATGTTGTCCGAGGAAGCTCCGGCGGAGTACCGGAAGGCTGCCGCTGAAACAGGCGGGATGACCGTTCCCGGGTTCATGGATGTGGCCGCCCGAGCCCAGGCGCGGATTGACGCGATTGTCCGTGAAGAGGGCGTGTCCGTCCAGGAGGCCGGAAGAAGGACGGATGCCGAAGTGATGGCGAAGGTGCAGCTTGGTTCCATTGCCGATTTGGCGGCGGCTTTTGAGAGGCGGCTTGATCATGCGGAGCGGTCCGGGGAGATTACGAGGAGGAGGGCCAAGGAGATCAGGAGCGGCACGGCGGCGGCCAGTTCCGTCCACCGGTTCACGATGGCGGCCGATCCGGGGAGTTCCCTGCTGCTTTACGCCGGGGGCCATGCCACGACGGCCAATGTGATGGAGGATGTGCAGGAGTCTGCCCTGGTCCATTACATGAACCTGACCGGAAAGGACTGGCAGGATTTGTGGGAGCATTTGCAGGCGGCGGACGCCGTGCTGGGAAGGTATGGCATGAACCTGGGGACGTATGAAGGCCCGGCGAAACATGCCGAGGATGTTGTGGAGAGTTTTTCCAACCTGTCCCTGTCTTCCTCCCTGGCGGATATTGAGAATTTGCCCGTGCCCCAGTGGGTGAAAGATACTGCGGAGTTTGCCTTGAAGAATCTGGAGGATTCCGCCCGCATCATGCGCATGGGCGAGCAATGGAACGAGTTTGCCGCCACGGAAGAGGGAAGGCAATTCATGAAGGAGCATGGCGGCCTGGCAGACGCGCTGCAAGCCGTTGGCGTGAGTACGGAGAACGTTTTCCGCCAGGCGCGGATGGATGCCGCCCAGAAGATGGATGTGGAGATGGTTCATGCAGACCTTGCTTCCCGGAGGGCTCCGGGGGATGCCACCCTGACGCTGGGGGAATTGGAGGCTCTGGAAGAGTCCATGGCGCGGATGGATGCCGCGGAGGATGAGGAAGGAGCGCCCCCCGTTGCCGGGAATCCGGTTTCCCCCGCTCCGCTGGTGGAGGATGCCGACGGCGCCCTGGAAGGGGTGGGGGAAGAGGCCGAACACGACGAGGAGGCCGGCGCGGAGTTCCGGAACCATGCGTTTGTGCGGATAGCTCCGGATTGCGTGTTTGCCCAGGTGCGGGTGGATGCCCTGTCACTGGCTCCGGACGTGGAGCAGTTCAAACAGGGAGACCATAATGAACGCGGAGCCGTGAAGGGCCGCGAGCTTCAGGGAAGGTTCCGGGAAGACGCCCAGCCCGTTTCCGTCTGGCGGCGCAGGGATGGAGCCCTGCATGTGATTACCGGACGGCACCGGTTCGATCTGGCCGTGCGCGACGGGGTGGAGTTTATTCCGGCTTACGTGTATCAGGAAGATGAGGTGCATGACGCCACCTGGGCGAAGATGCACGATGTCGGGCAGAATATGCTGGATGGTCAGGCGTCGGCTCTGGAGGTGGCTTTTTTTGTCAGGAATTCCAATATGGGCCGGGACGAGATGGAGGCCCAGGGGTATTTGCGCCCCGGTTCCGCCAATGTGATGGGCTGGGATATTGCCACCCTGGCCGGGGATGAGGTGTTTACCCGCCTGAAGAACGGGGTGATTACGGATCATGAGGCGCACCGTATCTGCCGGATGTCCGGAACGGAGGCGGGGCAGATGCTTGCCCTGCAATTGCGCGAGAAGGGGAAGCCGTGGGATTACGTGGCAGCCTATGTGAAGGAGGCCGACCGGGTGGCTGCGGAGAAGTCCCGGGAAGGTGAGGCGTTTGATTTGTTCGGCAATGATACTTCCTGGCAGGAAGATTGCGAGAAGGTGGCCCGCTTTACGGCCAGGGGGATTGCCCTGATCGCCGAACGCCTGTCCCTACTGAAGAAGTCCAGAGGCATCAGCCGGCGGAAGGATTTGGCGGGAAGGATGGGCATCCGCCTGGAGACGGACGCCGACCTGAACGCAGCCATCCGTGATTTGGAAGCGGCCAAGGGGGCATGGCAGTCCCATGATCCGGCGCTGCGCCTTCATGACCGCGCCCTTGCCTGGGACGGCACGAGCGAGGTGAATCCGTTTGAGCATGTGCCCGTTTCCGGGGCAACGTTTTCCGTGGTTGCCATGGATAGTTCCGGAACTGTCCTGGGGCCGGATACGTTCGTCACCCGGGAAGACGGAAGCCCTGACTGGTTTGTGATTCCGCGACGCAAGGGGCAGCCCGACATGCCGGTAAGACTGCTGGTAGGTTCCGATGTTGGGGAACACCGAGGCTACGGCCTGACGCATATCCTGGCTTCCCGCGGGTTTTCCTTCTGGAAGGACCGTTCCCCAGAACATTATATCAGTTCCATTCTGGCGAACGTGAGCGAGCTTTACGAGGTGGCGCCCGGGCGTGAGCTGCTGGTCAAGGGAAGGCAGCCTTCTTCATGGATGCTGCTGCAATTGGACAGGAAGGAGGGGTTTTATTCCATTGTTTCAGCTTATCCGGTGCGGCAGGGCAAGAAGCCGCTGGGAAAGAAGCTCCCCCTTGCAGAGCGACAACCTGCAAACACGAATAGCGGCACCGCGCGCCTAGGTCCAGGATCGGCAAGCAAGGCCGCTCTGCCGTCCCAATCCGCTGGCGGGGGAGATGGTTTTTCCCTACCACAAGGGGCGCGTGTTGTCAACGTGAATGAAGTGGAATGCCGGTTTGACGACGGCTCCATTGTTCCGGCAACGTTTTCCCTGTCTCCGGAAAAAGAGGCAATCAAGAAGGAAGCTGTGGCTGCGGGCACGTTCATGAAGGCTCCGAATGGGAAGGATACGAATCTGACAGAAGACCAGTGGTTGTCCGTGCGCACGGAGGCGTTTAAGAGTTGGTTTGGCGACTGGGAGCATGACCCGCAGAATGCCAGCAAGGTAGTTGACGAGAATGGGGAGCCGAGGGTGGTGTATCATGGGACATACGGTGATTTCACGGTGTTTGACAAGGCCAAGATTGGATCTGCTACTGATTATGGTTTATGGGGCAGAGGATTTTATTTTACCAATATGGAGAATACTCCGTACGGGAACAAGAAGTTGGCTCTGTTTCTGAATATCAGGAATCCTTTTATTTTTAATGATTACAAGTCTGCTGAAGAGATAGGCGATTATTTAAATATTTGGGATGGAAATTTTCATGAAGATGACAGGTTTGGAATATTCCGGCCGTATGCGACAGGAGCGGCCCAGATAGCCGATAGTGCTCAAGAAAGAGGACATGATGGACTCATTGCTGTACTGGGTAAATGGACGGAGTACATCGCCTTTGAGCCGAATCAGATCAAGTCTGCCACGGATAACCGGGGGACGTTTGACAGCGAGAACCCGGATATTACGTTTTCCGTGATAGGCCCGAATGCTGCCACCTGGGAGAAGTATGCCGAAAAGGCTTTCGCCGGAAGGGATGACGGTAAGTTGCGGGCGGAGATTGACGCGAGCCAGGCACAGCTGAAGACTGCGCCTGGAATGCCTTATCTTTCCAGACTGGATCTTTTGGCGGAGGATATACGCTATTTGAAGAATCCAAGGAAGGAAGGCGTTTTGTCAGATTATTTGGATTATTCCGAGTTGTATGATGCCTATCCTCGCTTGAAGAAGATGCCTGTTTATGTGTTTAAGGATCGCAACCGGCAGGAGGCAGGATGGTATGATTCACAGGATGACTCCATTGCCGTCAATTTGTCCAGCCTGGGGCCGCTTTGGAATCAGCGTTCCACGTTGCTTCATGAGATTCAGCATGCGATTCAGGAATATGAGGGTTTTGCCGAGGGGGGGGATTCTGGCTTTGCGGAGAGGGTTCTTAGCTATCAACGCAACAGGATCACAGGGGATATTATTGCGAAGACGCGGCGCAGGAGTTGGCTTTTAGCCCGTGATGCGGCTTTGGACGCTTTAGGCCGGATACGCAGGTTGATAAGGAATCCGAAGGCTATTAAGAAGATGTCCGAGCGGTTTGCCGTGCGTGAGGTGATGGATGTGGATGTGATGGCAAGGCAGGCTATTGAGTTGCTTTTGAAGGAGTATAATAAGCTTGTCGCACAGGATGCGGAGTACGGCAAATTAACGATGGGGAAAGATGCCGAAGGTTGTGAATTGCCGCTTTGTTACGCCGGGATGTTGCTTCACGGCGGGGTGAATGTGGATGCTGTCACCATAGAGCAGATAGACCGGCAGATTGAGATGGTGAAGGCAACGGTTTCCCGCAAGATGAGGTTTCCCGGGGAGGAAAAGAGGATCTGGCAGGAGCTGGAAAAGCTCTACAGGGGGAAAGAAGCTGTTGTGCGGCAATTGAAGGATTTGGAGCCGTTTGACCTTTACCAGCGTCTGGCCGGGGAAATAGAGGCAAGGAATGTGGAGAAGCGCCGGGATATGACGGCACGGGAACGGGAGGCTGTGCCGTTTAATGATACGCTGGAGTTTCCAGGTGAGGCGATTGTTTCTTTTTCTATAGCCTCAGCACAGGAACAGGGCCTGTTCCGGGACGGCCATTTTGAGGCGGATAACGCTGTCATCACGGAACCGGGGGTGACGTTTTCCATTGCCGCCCTGCATGCTTCCCCGCATTCTTTCCGGAAGTTTGATACGGCGTTTATGGGCAAGGGAGAGGGAGCGCAGGCGTATGGCTGGGGGCTGTATTTTGCGGAGAGTCCGGAGGTGAACCGTGCCTACATGGACAGGTTTTCGCAGAACAAGGAAATATTGATTCGCGAAATTGAGGCTTATTCAGAAAGAAAGTTTTATTCTGTTCATTCTGATTTGATTTATACGTTACGTCAACTTTCCGTGCTTTACCCTGACAAGGTTTTAGCGGATGGGTTACGGCAGTATATCAATACGGAGAGTGTGCGAGTGAAGAAGAGAAGGGAAGATGCCGGGGATGATGTGCCGAATTATATGGCGCACATACTGAAGAGAGAAGAAGAAAAACTCAAGGATTTACAGCAGATTCTTAATTGGATTCATTCAGGTGGGGAGCTGAGTGCGGAAATGTTGTCTGCCTCCAATTACCGTGTAGAGCTGAATGTGGATGATTCCGTTCTTCTGGATTGGGACAGGCCGGTTCCGGAGAATCTCCGCGCGCTGATGCAGAGTTCCCCCGTGGAGGCTGTGAGAGAGCTGGCAGGAGCGCTTTCCACGAACAGAGACGGGACGAAGTACTGGACTTATCAGGATTATACTGGCGAGGCTATTTATAAAAAGCTGATGGATGACCTGTTTATGGACAGGCCGCGTTCAGAGGCTCCGGATAAGAATGGACGGCAGAAGGCGGCTTCCCTCGCATTGCTGGATTCAGGCATTAAAGGCATCCGGTACGCAGATGGATTATCCCGCAGGGAGGAGGGGGACGAGCAGACGTATAATTACGTGATTTTTGACGGTCACGATATTAAGATTACGGCGTTTGCGGATGAGTCCACCGGGGGATCGTGGGCGGATTATGAGGATCCGATGGCGAGTTTTTCCCTTGCTACAAGAGAAAGTATCTGGGTGACGCTGGAGCGGGAGGCGCAGAAGAACCGTTTGGAGGTGCTGCGCAGCCAGACGGCAAAAGCGTTGGAGACATGGCGCCGGGTTTGCGCGGCCAACGATGTGAAGCAGGGAGACGGCGCGGAGGCGTTCGGAAGGGTCATGGCCGTGGTGGCTTCCATTTACAAGACGCTGCCGGAGGGGTACAGGTTTGGCCTTTACCCTTACATGAGGGCTGCCGAGAATCTCGCCACCCGTCTGGAGGACGGTCAGGCATGGCTTTCCGATGAGCTGAAGAAGGAGACGCTGATGGACAATACCAGCGAGCGCATGGATGCCGTGATTGACAAGCTGCTGGCCCGCACGCTGGAACAGGCGGACCGGTATGCCGTCGACCAGATGAGGGCGGAGATGGTTGCCCGCATCAAGGCCGTGCAGCCGACGAAGAAGGCCAGCGGGAAGTTTAACAAGGGCAAGTTGAGCGCGGAGGACTACAGGCATCTGCACGGGATTGTCGCCATGATGAATGCGGACCAGGAGGCGAAGGAGAAGCGGATGCTGGAGCTGGAAGGCGTGCTTTCCAGCAACCAGTCCACCGAAGAGGAACGGGATGCAGCCGAGCTGGAGTTGAAGGATTGGCACACGTTCGGGCATCTGGACGGGATGGGACTGGAGCAGACGCGCGCCTGCATGCGTGCCCTTGCCCAGTTTATCACGACAGGACGGACGGCCTGGTCTGCCAGGCTGGACGAGGAGAGGCGCCGGACGAAGTTCAAGGCCGAGAAGATTGTGGAAGGGCTTGGGCAGGCAACGCCCCAGGGAGGACGTGACGCGGAAGAGGATGCGAAGGCATCTACGAGAACAAAGGCGGCCAAATACCTGAAGTACGGCTTGCAGTCTTATTCCCAGCTGTTGAATGGATGGAAGAAGATTCCCGCCCTGCGCGGTCTGGCTCATGCCGAGGTTACTGCGATTGCCGAGGCGAATGTGGCGTTGAGGAATATGAAGCACGCGCGGGACCGGGAGGTGACGGCTTTAGTCAAGCGGTGTTTTGGCGTTCAGCGCACCAAAGATGTGGCAAGGGTTCTTTCCGATTTCAAGAAGACCGGGGATTCCGGAGTGGTGCTGAATCCTCTGGTGAAGGTGGAACGCACGGTGAGGATTGCCGAGGCCCGCGAGTGGGTGGGGTTGTCTTTTGAGGAGAGGGAGGAACGCCGCAAGGCGATCAGGAAGGAGTATCATGACCGGGGGCTTTCCGACGATAAGGCGTCCGTGCCGGAAGCTCTTATTCCGGAGATGCGCCGGCAGCTTGCCGAGCTGGATGAACTGGTGAAGGCCGGAGACGGACGGGCCAGGAGGAGGAAGAATATTACGGCGAAGGCGGAGGTGGTGCGCCCGGGCAGGAAGGGAGAGACGTTGAAGGTTTCCCGCGCGCAGGCAATGTATGCCGTTTTGCTTTACGAGCAGGCCGAGTATGTGGAGACGATGCGGAATGAGGGGATTGGAGAAGCGGAGGTTGCCCGCCTGCGTGAGTTTGTGGGCGCCGAAGGGCTGGCGTTCGGTTACGGACTGCGGGAGTTGATGAACCGGCAGGGAAAACTGCTGGCCCGTGTGTATGAGGAGAGGGAGGGGGTTCCCTTCCCCGCGGTGGAGAATTATTTCCGGGCCGTGTTCCGGGCGGACCACAAGCTTGATACGAAGGCGTCCTTCGGGGAGCAGACGAATGCCGTGGTTGGCGGAGCGAAGTACGGGATGCTGATTCCCAGGCGGAAGCATAATTTGCACCTGGCCTGGAATATGGATTGCGAGGCCGTGTTCCAGGCGGCGAGCGCCGAGGTGGAGAATTATATTTGCACGGCGGATATTACTGCCCGCTGGCGCGGCATCCTGGCGGACAAGGAGGCGGCAGCGTCTCTGAAGGAACACATGGGGCGCCACGGGATTGATTCCCTGCGGCACTGGCTGGATGTGATCGACGGGGCCGGAGTGATGGAGGGGGGCGCCCTGCTGGCCGGAGCCCAGGCGACAAGCCGCTTCCAGAGCGCCAAGGCGGTGGCCCTGTTGGCCTGGAACGTTCTGACGATGCTCAAGCAGACCAGCGGCCTGATGCACGGGATGTTTGCCGGGGAGGTGGGCATGGGGAGTTTCCTGCTGCACCTGGGGCAGACGATGTCCATGACCGGACGCATGGGGGTGTTTGAGATGATGAAGACGGAGGCTTTCCGGGCGAGGACCAATGACGCGCAGGCGGAGATGGTGAGTCAGTTGATGGGGTATGCTTCCGATCAGAATTACAACGGAGCGATCAGGTTTTCCATGGCCGGCATGAGGGCTATTGAGAAGATGGACGTGTGGAGCAATACCGTGTCCATGACCGCCCTGTATAACGCGAAGTGGGCCGAGCTGGAAGAGGCAGGCAGAAGGGCCGGCGCCCCGATGACGGAGGATGAGATGCACGCCCTGTGCATGCAGAGCGTGACCCGGGCGCTGGAGCTGGTGGCCCAGCCGCTGACGCAGAGCCAGAAGAGCATGCTGGGGACATCCACGAGCCTGTTTGCGAAGATGGCCTGTTTCATGAGTTCCGAGGTGCTGAATAAGATCGGGATGATCGTGTCCCATGTGAGTGCCGGGAATTGGGGGCAGGCTCTTGCTTTATATGGGGTGATGTCCGTTGCCGAACAGACGGTGATTGCCCTGTGGCACGCCCTGCTGGATGACGAGGACGAGTGGGAGAAGAACGGCGGATGGTTCGGCTCCATGCTGGGAGCTCCTGTTGCCATGATTGGCGGCGTGCCGATGTTGGGTGCGGCGGTGGAGTTTGGCTACAAGCAGGCGACTGGCCAGCGTATTTACGCAGGCACCGCGTCCGGAGTGATTGATTATTCCGCGATTTACCGGGCGGCCAAAAATACGTGGAAAGCCGTCACTGGGGAGAAGGAGATGACGTTTGCCGATTGGGCGGAATTGATTCTGCTGGATGCCAAGGCGGCGGCCTATTTTGCCGGAGCCGGCGCCGGGAGCCGCAGCAAAGCGGCTGATTCCGTGGCGTCCTGGCTCTTGTCCGTGGCTGGGGTGGCGAATTTGTCCAAGCTTGGGTTTAAGCTGACGGAATAAGATTGAATGTTAAGGAGTGTACGGTGTATGTTGAGTTTACCATGCGCACTTTGCTCTACACTTTTTCCATATTTTTTACTGCTGTATCCTATGGAATAGATCGTCCTTTAACAGACTTTTTTCCGTTGGCGCAGGAGGCGAAACATTCCGACGTTCTTCCCGAGTCTCTTGACCATTTGCAGGAGAATGACGCCCCTACTTCCTTGCAGGACTGGGGACAGGTGCCGGGTTCCCGGAAGCTTCCGGAGTTCCGGCCCGACGAAAGTCGCCTGAAGGTGTTTTCCGCGCTGGCCTTGGGGGATGACGCTGACGAAGAAGCAAAAGGGTTGGTGAAGGCAGAAGGCTACCAGGCCCCAGCCACACCGGACGAGGAATATGATTTAGGATTAGGCATTTTCACTGCTTTATTTGGAGTAGAGAACATTAAATATCCATATCTTTATTGGAAGGTCCAAGGGAAGGAAACTCCTATATTCAATAATTCTAAAGAAATTTTTCGTACTGTTTGGAATGATTTTTCAAACAAAGTGCGAAATGCTCACGAAAGACGTATTAATGATGTATGGAGGCGTATTAAGCAAGAAAAGTACAACACGAAATCTCCTTCTGAAGCTCTTGTGCTGCATTTCCAAAGCGTCGTGAAAAATAATCCTGGACAGGCATGGCTGGATATTCAGTCTGGTGCATATCGCCAATTTGGAAACACTTTTAAGGAGAAGGCAATTCGTGAAATAGTCACAGAAATAAAATATCATATTAAAACTGATGAAAAGAAAAAAGCCATGCTTGACGCAGTAGCTTTAGATGCTCTAAAGCCATACAATCTATGGAAAGATGAAACAAGATTCTTTGAAAAGTATCGAGATGTTGCAGGTGTTTTTGTAGTTAAATTTATTCTTGGAGATAAATTTTTAGACTATCCTTATTGTTATTGGATTATGCAGGCGAAACCTATTCCTGAATATAAAACAACATATCACGCACTGGCTGATATATGGGAAGATTATAAGAGGCAAGTACAACTATTAGATTTGAAGAAAGCGCAATAATGTTATTTAACAAAAAAGCCCCTAGCCCGAAGGCCAAGGGCTGAACAGGAGCACTTTTCTGAAAGGATGCTAATACCTACCCAAATTAGATTTTTTTTCACTTATTGAGGATGTCCTAAAGTAATTAGGAGCCTCTGGAGAAAGAGCTGTTTCTTTTTCGGAAGAACATGCAGAAGGGATAAATGGAATTGAGAATTGAATTCTCTGAGTACACGAAGTTTGTATATTTGTATTTTTGCCTATTTCGCCATTTATTATTGTTGGTATTTGAATACTGATTCCGCCACCGCCTTTTTTCTCTTCTGTAGCAACAGCACAAATATCAAAATGAATCATTTGGACACTTTCATCTAATCGTACCCCCTTAATCGCAACAGGAGCTACAGGATCGTTTTCTTCTTTACAGGCTTCCTTGGCTTCTTTTATCCCTGTGCAAATTTGCTTAATAGTTTCTGATACAAATTGTGATATATCCATATAATTTATGTATTATTAAATTTTTTCCCACCTGTCCAGCGTTTCTACGTAAACACCGGAGATCTTGCCGCCGTCCATGGGTTCGATGTCTCCGAAGTCGGGGTTAATAGGATGAAGGGTATATTCCATTTTACCGGTTTCCGGGTTTTTCCTGCGGACCAGTTTTTTGAGCGTCACGCCGCGTTCATCATGGTATTGAACAATGGTTCCGGGTTTGGGGATGGGGGGGATGGTGTATTTTTTCATGATGACTACGGAGCCGTCCGGAATGGAAGGTTCCATAGAGTGGCCGTTCACGCGCAGCAGGTATTCTCCTTTTTCCAGTTCACGGTATAGCCGGATGTCCTGCGGAATGGTGTCTCCATCCGCCAGGTTGCCGGCGGCAATGTTGCCGATGATTTGTCCCTGGGCTTCCAAGACCGGTTCTGTAAATGCTTCTACCAAGGTAAATTTCTTACGGGCGGCTTCTTTTTCTTTGGCGGCGTTTTGAAGGGCTATATCCGCAAACTCTTTGAGCGCGTTACGGAAGGCACTGTTGATAAACTCCATGAACGTTTGCTGGGTGGCGGTCATGGCTGCGCTTATTACCTCCCATTCCTCGTCCGTGAAATCAAGTTCTACCTGGGGAGAAATGGGAGAGGTTTTTTCCGCCATAAGACGCTGAATGATGAGGAGGGCTTTTGAGGGCACAGGACGAGCCGCGCTTAACCAGTTGTCAACTTGCCTTTTGTTAACACCGCACTGCTCTGCAAGCCATTCACGTGACTTCCTAGAGGCTTTGAGCCATTTTTTGATGTCGTTCTTACTTGGCGTCATGCGTTGATAATACAGCATTTTGGTGATATGTCAATATTCTCTTTGATAGAATATTCAGCAAATGCGGAAAATATTTCTTGAAAAATGTCAGCATATACGGAATATTGTATTCATCAAACGCAACACGCCATGTACTCAATCATCAAATTCAGCGAAATGGAGGACGGCATCAAGAACTGTCTGCTGGCCTATGCCGAGCAAGGAATACGTCCCAAAGAAGTAATGAAGTCCCTTCTTATCCGAGAAGCTCAAAGGCGTGGGTTTGTACTAACCCCGGCCCACGATCTCCCCCGCCCGAAGAACCCCAAGAAGCCGACGGCATGAACGAAAACGCAGTGCTCCATCATTTATATATGAACACTCAAAATCACATCACCGTCCCGTCTTCACTGGGACTCTCCGTCCGTGAAGGAAAGGTTGTCGTCTCTAGCCGGGACGTGGCCGAGAAGTTCGGGAAGAGACACGACAATGTCCTGCGAGACATTGAAAACCTCGAATGCAGCCCCGAATTCGGACGGCTCAATTTTGAGGAGTCCTCCTACATTAACAAGCAGAACAAGTTACAGCCCGAAGTTCTGATGACCCGAGACGGCTTCACCTTCCTTGCCATGGGATTTACCGGCGCGAAGGCGGCCCAGTTCAAGGAAGCCTACATTGCCGAGTTCAACCGGATGGAAGCTGAATTGAAAAATCAAGATAGGGGTGAAAGCCTCATGAAAGTCCTTTCCGATCCGCACGCCGTTTTGAAGATTGTTGGAGCCCTGGCGGACGAACGAGATAAAACCAAGGCGCTTGAAGCCAAAATCGAGGAAGACAGCCACCATGTTCTTTTCTCCAAGGTGAGCCAGGCTTCCAAAGATTGCATTTCCGTGAACCAGCTTGCCAAAGATATTAACAAGATGGGCTACCCCATGGGAGAAAAACGCCTGTTTGAGTGGTTCCGTGAGAATGGATGGCTGATCAAGCGTTCCGGGAGCACTCATAATTTGCCTACCCAGAAGTCTGTGGAAAGCAAGTTGTTTGAAATCAACTCCACGCCTAAGTACCAGAATGGAGAAGAGAGGGTGTATAGCACTCCCAAGGTGACGCAGAAGGGGAAGGATTTCTTCTTATCCGTTTTTGAAAAAATGAAGCGTCAAGAATTTGGAGAGGAACTTCCTCTAGCCTGAATATCCAAGAAAGGAACCCGCAGAATGGTTATCGAATACGACGAAGAAATGGGCCTTATCTGGGCAGACGACCGCTGGATGACTTTGGACCAGGCGGGTGAGTATGCCGCCACGTTGCGGGAACAACTCACTGATTTGAAAGATGCCATGTTTGAAATGGGCCGTTCCCCGCATGCAAAGAGCTGCGGACCCAACCCTGACGGACACTACGACGACTGAATTATGGAAGAAGATCTGATCGAAGAATTGAAGCTGCTCGGCTGGCACGAGCTTTAACAATGAAAATATTATGACCTACCCTGAATCAGAGTTTTACGACTGCAAGACCCTGGCCCTGATGTACGATTCCGACCGGGATGTGATCAAGAAGACCGTCCATGAGTTGAAGGACAAGGGGCATGTGATCGAGATCCTGTACTGGGGCAAGCAGGGGAAGATGAAGGTGCACGGCAAGCAGTTCCGCCGGGCGTTGCTCCGAGAATATGGAGAAGGAGGAGTGAACAGATGAAGACACTTCTGGAAATGTTGGCGGCGGCTGCAAGTGGCTTGTTCATGGCGTTATCGCTTTGGCTGGCCATGGAGCTGGATAACGCCGAGCTCCAGACAGACAAGTCTCCGCATTCCGGGTTTTGCCCGGAGTCTCCTACTCCCATGAAAGCTTTTGACGGTTTGGAAAAACCGTCCCGTACCCCACGGACTAGGGAAAGCAATAACCAATAGATAAACAATACATAATGGAAAAGACAGTAATGAAAGACCTCGGTACTAAAGAGGAATTTATGGATAAAGTCGAAAAGGCGGCTCTGGGGCATAGTCTTCAAGAAGCCATGGACAAAATCAATTTTGTGAATGCGCTTTGCTTTGAGGGCGGGAGTTGCATTACTCTTGAGCGTTTCGCTAATTATCTGGATTGCATGAATTTGGATATTACGCCGGAGGGGCTTCTTGGATGGTTTTTCAAGAAGAAATGGATCAAGCGCTCGAAGCATAACAAGGTTCCCTATGTTACTGACTATGGGTGGGATCTGATTCATGTAGTCAATGACTGGAAGATTCTACCCAATGGGAGCATGCAGCTTCTTTCAGAAGTATTTATAACGGGTGATGGGCAGCTTGAAATAGTTACACAGCTTCTCAAGGAGAAACACCCGAAGAGGTTCTTGTATCACGGGCATGAAGTTGTCGATTTGCGGGAAGTCCGTGAGAGCGAGAAATCAAAATCTGATAACTAACCCTCCATATTTATCACAATATGATGAATACCACACAAACCAAAGGCTTTGACACTGGCGACAGAGTGAAACTGCGTTCCTTCCTTTCCATTCGGAGAGGGGGAAGCCGCAAGACTTACCATTTCCAACCCGGAGAAGAGTTTGTCGTCATCTGCCCCCTTGTCAAAGACCTGTTTTACGCCGTTTCTCTCTCTCACCCTCTCCTGGGTGTGTTTGAAATGAGCGAATGTTCCTTTGTGCAGCGTTAATGCTGCACACTGATTGCACCGAATACGATACAAGACAATAATAGTTAAATAACAATACAGAAAGAATAAGATTATGATCGCTATGAATACGACTACAGCACTACTGGTAAACGCAGAACCCCTCTCCCGCGGCAACGGGAAAGGGGCGGATGTTGTGAATAATGGCAAGACGGCTAATCCTATCATTGCTCACAAGCCAGTAAGTACGACAGACGGGAAGCCCTGTCAACCGGCAAAGGCTGCCAGGACAGTCCGAAAGCCCGCCGCCCCCAGGAAGAAGCGGTATGATGAAGAGGATTTGGTAGCTTTCGGAGAGAATGCCTGCATGCTCCGAGGCGCGGCGGAAGCCATTCTGGATATGTTCCACGCTTTATTCTATGCCGATGACGACCAGGAAGAGGTGGTCAATGGCGTGAAGGAAGCCTTCAAGGATGCTGCCATCCTTCTGGAAAATGCGGCGGAGCTATTTGAAGAGAATATTCCTTTCAAGGTTTTAGATAAGAGGCGGAAGACCTTTTTTGCCCTGACGGAAATTGAAAATTCCGATATGAGCGCCCTTGCTGCGTTCACCGCCATCAACAGCGGGGGCTTCCGGTGGGATGAAGGAAAAGTTCACATAAACCAGACACGCTATTCTATGGCGACAGAACTGCTTGGCCGCGCGCTGGAAAGTGCCAAGAAGTCCTTCTACCTTGCCGAAGACGCAACCTCCAATCCCGCTCTTGCCGCAACACTTGCTTCCATGAAAGGAGGGCACAGGTGATGAAGGTTGTTACCCTGAAAATCCCTATCTCTCAATCCATGTATGATACTGCTACGTTTGCGGTAGAAAATGGATCTGCCAGAAACGAAGAAGAATATCTGTCCAGCGTTGCTCTCAAGGGGCTGTTTTCTGAATTTTATGAAGATAGGCAACTAAACTTGGACTTAAACGGCTATTTGGATGCAGCGGTTAAAAACCTCTACACCAAGGAGCTTGCCGGGGAAACCCGGCAAGCTTCCGAGGAAGATTCATGCGCAGATTGTCTCTTTGAAAATGGAACTAGGGCGGATTGCTGTGAATGCAGGCGCCGCATGGGTGACATGTACACTCCCAAACAGGAAGGAGGGGCCGAGCATGACGCCTGAACAGAAAGCCCATTACGAGTATGGACGCTCCCGTGGCTGGCTTAAAGCTCACAGAAGCAAGAGGTATTTTGTGGATGTGGTCGATATGGGGCTTCATGCTTGGCACATTGAAAGAGATATGCACGGACTGGACGCACTTATCCGCGACGCATGGCAGAAGCGAGCCGCGTGCAGGGCGTGGGTGCCCTTGGAGAAAAGGGAATGCCGGACTTGTAGTTATTTGGAAGAAGACGACGGTTCCGAGATTTGCGAGAATTGCATGATTTTCAATAGCCTTGCAAGTTCCTGCAATTGGGAGCCGAGAAAGGAGGGGGAATGAAATACCCTTACATTGACCAATCAGGCCGCGGCATCCGTGCTGGAGTTGAAAATGAGGCAGTTTGCTTTCCTATGGAAACACCAGAACAGGAAGAACGCCGCTGCATTCAGGAGCTTTGCCGCATTAAGGGGGAATTGGGGCGTACAGGCCGCTACGGCGTGTATTTTGACCTTACAGGTCCGGAAATAGAGTTTTGGGTAGAAGAGTTCGGCAAGCCGGACTTCCTGCTCTACATCAAACACCAGGATGCCGGCGCGGTGCTGGATTACGTCCGCAAGAGGTGTGAACAATTAAAGCTAACTTAAACTATGGATTATATTAAACAAGTTGTGTTACTTGCCAAAACGGTAGGAATAACTGAAGAAGAATTAGATACTATTGTTTCTCATTTTCTTATAGACTCTTCATCCCAACTAACACAAAAATCTGCTGAGGTTATATATCAAAATCCGGATCAATATTTTAACTGGGTTTTGTATGGACTCCGCTCACGAGAACCTTCGTGTTCATGGGATCATACAATACAATTTCTGGACAAACTAAGTGCAGAAATAATTGTCGAAGTGGTTCGGTGCTCTGAATGTGTTTACGGACGAAAACAATCTTCCGATAAAATGTTTAGAGCATGTTCTTTATCCGACAGGTGGGAAAGACCAAATCACTTCTGCGCTAAAGGAAAAATTGAAGATAAATAGAATATGGAATATATCAACGTTCCATTATATGTTGCCCGCTCCAGTGAGTATGTCGGCGCTGAACCTGTTCAACGGGCCACTTGGTTTTCATTGATGGCTTGGTCTTGCGACCAGGAGAACATGGGGCGTATTGCCGGGGCCCGGTCCTGGGGAAACCGTCGCTGGATGCAGACATGCGGGGTCATGGCTTCTGAAGTGGCGGAGTCTTGTGCCCTTTTCCATTGGGATGGAGATGATTTAATTGTCACCTTCTACCCGGAAGATGCCCAGCGAGAAATTGAGCGCAAAAGGGAAATCGCGCGTGCCAACGGACGGAAGGGAGGCCGGAAACCAACGCCGGAACCTATACCGGAAACCAACGTTGGTTCCGACGTAGGAAACCAACCTTGGATAGCAAATGAAGCTCCATTGGAAAGCGAAAAGAAAGGAAAAGAAAAGGAAAGGAAGGAAAGAGAAGTGGAAGAAAATAATCCATCCCCCTCTACTCCCCCTCCGTGCACCGTGGAAGAAGTCGAGGCTCATTTGCGGGCCGCAGCCTGTTCGGGGCGTGTACGTTTGATTCCTGATCAAATTCCGGATTGTGCCCTTGCCTACTGGGGAAGCCGTGATGCCGTCAACTGGACGCGCAACGGAATCCCCGTGACTAGGTGGCAGTCTGATGCCGTCAGCTTTGCCATCAGCTATGCCTCCAACCATCCGCCTCCTCCTGAAAATGGAAATAGTGACCCCTTCGATCCAAGATTTAGAAAAAACATTTAACCCTCAATAAGAAACCATCATGCATTTTACAGAAACACAACTCAACGCCGAAAAGACCGTTCTTGGCAACTGCATTGACGGAGCCGACAAGGTGGCCGCCCTGATCGAACAGGGCTTCACGAAGGCTCATTTTGTCCTTCTGGCCCATCAGAAGGTCTGGAGCGCCTTTGAGACTCTGGCCAAGACTCCGGAAAAGGTCAATATCACCGACCTGATCCATCACCTGGAAGCCGCCGGCGAGCTTGAATCCGTAGGAGGTCACGCCGGGCTTGTCGAGCTTTCAACCAGCTTTGCCTACCATTTCCAGTTCGAGCCCTCCGTGAAGATTCTGGTGGAAGCCAAGAAGAAGCGGGATGTGGAATCCCTGTTCATTTCCGGGCTGGAAAATCTTCAAAACCCAACCCTGAGCAAAGACGAAGTGCTGGCGGAAGCCGAAAAGGTGATGTCCTCCTTGCGGGAAAGTTACGGAGTGGCCCAAGTGGCGCGCATGGCTGATGGCACACAGAAGGTGGTGGAAGGGTTGGAGTTTCGCATCAAGAATCCAGGACAGACCAAGGGGCTTCCTACCGGCTACCCCTCCCTGGACAGGATGCTGGACGGCTTACAGAACACGGCTATGGTGGTCATCGGAGCTCGGCCGGCCGTGGGGAAGACTTCCTTCATGACCAACATTCTGTACAATCTGGCCGCCGAAGGGGTGCCAGTAGGCATGTTCTCTCTGGAAATGTCCAAGGAGCAGTTGCTTGAACGCACGCTTTTTGGCATGTCCAAAATCAATGCGGCCAATCTGCGCCGAGGCATCAAGCTGACCAAGTGGCAGCGGGATGCTTTCACCAACGCGGTTCGCAAGGTAAGGAGCCTGCCTTTCTTCGTGGACGACCGGGGCGCCTTGAGGATTGACCAGATCCAGGCGACCGCCCGGCGCATGGTTGCGGACCACGGCGTGAGGTGCATCGGCGTGGATTACCTGCAGCTTGCCAATCCCACCGGACGCCAGTCTTCCCGGGAACGGGAGGTGTCGGAGATTTCCGCCGGCCTCAAGGCTCTGGCCAAGGAACTGAATATTCCGGTGATCGTGCTTGCCCAGTTGAACCGGGAAGCGGAGAAACGCGCCGGGAAGGAAGCCGGGGTTCCCCGTGTATCCGATTTGAGGGATTCAGGGTCTATCGAACAGGACGCTGATCAGATATTGTTGCTCTACAGACCGTACGTTATGGACAAAAATGCAGATCCGGCAGAGGCGAAAATCATCGTCGGCAAGAACCGCTTCGGGGAGATTGGTTACATTGACCTGAAATGGGACGCTGCCGCCACGACTTACAGGGAGGTTTGAACAGATGATACCCTTGAACGACAGGAAGATGCTGCACCTGATTGTGCTGGCGGGAGATTGCGCCGCTTGCGGGGTGACGCCTCCGCTCCAGCCTACCATGTGCGCCGTGATGCGGCTGCTGGGGCTGCTGGGAGCCATGACGCTGGCAGAGCTGGCTAACGTTATCCCCTGTTCGGTTGAGGCGCTGCGCCAGCAGTTAAGCCGCCTGATGCGCTGCGGACTGGTGGCCAAGAAGGTCGAAAAGCGCGACGGAAAGCCCGTGGGCATGTACAAGCTGACGCCCAGCGGCACCATTACCCTGCAAGGGTGGATGGCTGATACGGAGAAGTTTCTTAAGAGAATACAAACCCAACCAGAAAGGAAATAGAACGATGGAAATGCTGAATACGAAGCAATACGAATTGGCGCATGCCGTAGCCGCCGGGGAAGACCATGTGGAGGCGTACATGCGCATTTATGGGGCGAGCCGGGAGACGGCGGGCAAGAATGCCAAGAAGACGCTGACCAAGCCGGAAGTGGCCAAATTGCTGGAGGATCTGCGCGCTGCCGACAAGGCGAGCGTGGAGATGATTAAGCGGGAGCTGACGGCAGAGCTGCTGAAGGACAGCCGCAATGCAACTCTTCCCGCCCGCGACCGATTGGCCGCGCGTGCGCAACTGGCTAAGATTTACGGGCTGGAGAAGTCGAACGTGCATGTTTCCACGGATGACGAGTTCCGGCAGACGATTATTCAGGCAGCCAAGGGGGAACCCTTGGTGAAACCGCAGGTAAAACAGTGAGTTTAGAAGAGTTTCGGGAAAATGGCGGTCATTTCGGTGGCCGTCCTTTTTATTGTACACATAACTTAAAATGTTAATTAAATTAAATATTTTGCCATGACATTAGTTTTTGGTTGAATTTTTTCCGATTAAATAATAGTTGTTTTTTTGAGCACTAAAGGCGCTCATTAAAATTAATATAATAGTTTATTAATATGAAAAAATTTACAGAATCATCCGGTGATGGAGGTGTAAGTAATTCAGATGTTATTGATACAAATAACATTAACTTTGTTTTTGTTGCTGAAACAATATATACTGATGAAGAAACAGCTCCTTTTGATGGAGATACGAATAAGCGCATCAAAAAAAAGATAGAATTACAGCACCCTGAAATCATGGAATGGTCAGAAGATGCAAAGACCAGTCATAGAAAATGCCTCTGGAGGAAAGTAATTGAAACTTGGTAATTCATAACAGTATTTAGTAGCCAGTTATTCCGCGTCCTGCTTCTTCCCGAAGGCAGGGCGTGTTTTTTTGTTCTCCCCATCCATGTGACACCGTCACACTTGCGCGGGCGTGTTCCAGTTCCTCATGATAAGGGCATGAACCTTGATTTTTTGGGAGCAGAGCAGAATTTCACCGTGCTGGCGGGCAGCCAGCCGACTTACAGGCTGGATTTCATGGATGATTCCGGGAATGCCCTTGTGCTGGATAACGTGACCTTTGACGGCGTCCTCACAGCACCGGATGGCACGGAACGCCTCTTGGACATTACCCAGGCGGAGAGTGGCAATACGCTGATGATGGTGTTCCCCATGGTGGATGTGGGCGTGTATCTGTACGAGCTGCGGGCCACCAGCGAGGGCGGAGACCGCCTGCGGCTGGCTTATGGACGGCTGGGCGTGATGGGCACCAATCTGGAGCTTGCCCGCGTAGAGGACGATACGGAGGTGCACCGGCTGGCTGTGAGGGTTCCCGGCAACGCGGCGGCTCACTGTATGCTGGAATGGCGGGCGGTGACGGATGCGCAGCGATCGGCCCAGGACGCGGCGGATTCCGCCAGGGAGGCCCAGAAGGCTTTGGGCGAGATGGAACAGGTGCGGAAGGAGGCGGAAGATGCCGTGAAGCAGGCCCGGGATGCCCTGGGCAAGCTGAACGCGCTGGACGCCAAACTGGCGGAGGTGGAAGGGCACATTACTTCCGCTATCGTGCCGAACCCGGAGACGAATACGTGGTGGATTTGCGGGAGCAATACCGGCTACCAGGTGACGGGAGATCCGGGCAAGAGTCCCAGACTTTCCGCTGTCGGGACATGGATGATCTGGAATGTGGAGACGCAGGAGTGGGACGATACGGAGGTTTCCGCTGCCGGAAAGGACGGGCATAGTCCCTACGTCAACGCCGCGGGCCATTGGTGCACCTGGAACGTGCTGACGGGCGAGTATGAGGACACGGGGCTTGCCGCCGCAGGAAAGGACGGTGTTGACGGTACAGCGGTCAAGCGTCTTATCGTTCCGGGGCCGCAGGAGATACCAACCAGCGGGCCCACCTGCAACGGCGGCTATTATTATTACACCCCATTTTATGACGACGACGGCAACCGCCATTTTAACGTTTATGCCTGGCTGATAGCCAGCGGAGGTTCCGGGAGCTGGGTATGCGTGGGCGAAGCCAATGATATTGCGACGGCGGAGATTTACGGCCTGGTGCGGTTGGGAACGGATACGACCGTGCAGGACGGGGCGCCGGTGGGCAATGACGCGTCTGGCCAGATGCGCGTGCCCCGTGCGGATTACACGACGCCGGGCACGGTGAGGCCCGCGACGGCGGATGTGCTGGAAGATGGCGGGGCCGTAGGGTTTGACGCGGAGGGGCGCATGGTGGCCCAGGCTGCGGCTTATGGCCGCTATGGGGCAATGAAGCCTTCGACCAGCAGTGTGCCCGGCACGTGGTGCATCGGCATTAACAGCGACGGCACGGCAGGGGTTAATTGGGCCGGGCTGAATAGCGCGGGCGTCGTCAAGCTGGGCAGCCAGTTCGGGCAGAGCAATCCGATTCCGTACCAGCAGGGGGTTGGGGCTACGGAGGATCACAAGCTGGCTAATAATCTGGTGTATGGCGGAGCGTTGCAGCACATGAGCCCGTCGGCATGGGGCAGCAGGCACATGGATTGGCTGGACAGCCAGATGAGAGAGACGCCGCGGTGGTTTGGAGACGCCTATTATTTGGGGTTGGCGACGTCCGGCCAGTTTGCGCAGAGCCAGGCACGCGGGCTGGAGCTTGAGAGCGCCACGGCGGATTTAATGGCCGGGGTTTATCTGGCTTCCTCGTTGGGCAATCCGATTGACGGGACGGCGGCGGACGCCAGGGGCAACGCGGTTCCCACGGCGGCGCAGACGGCGGATTACCTGTCCCGGTTTTATTACAACAAGAGCGAGGTGTTCACGAAGGAGGAAACCCGCAAGCATGTGGCGGAAGAGCTGAAGCCTTACGCCACGCAGAGTTGGGTTGAGGGGAAAGGTTACGATACCGCGGCGAGCGTCAACGACAAGCTGGCCGGGTATCTTCCCAAGTCTCCGCGGGTGGAGCGCATCGAGGTGTTGACCAGGGAGGAATACAATAAACTGACCGCCCGTGACGCCAAGACCCTGTATATTATGGCGGCGAGTGTTGCATCCTGATTTTTTACGGCTATGAGAGTGACTAACGGAACGAGATTTATCAACAGTTTTGTGGAGGATGTTTGCCTGGGGGATTTGGCGGTGAGCCATGTTTGCCTGGGGGATAGCCAGCTTTACCCGGAAGATACGTCCAGCATGCGGAGGCTGACGGTGGAGCTGCCGGCGGCAGGTACGCTGGAGCGGGCTTATTGGGTGCACGCGGTGGCGGCCGTGCAGAATCTGGTGACGCCGAAAAGGTATATGCAGCTGACGGTGGGAGGGGAACGGTACATGGTGCATTCTTCGTTTAATGCGCTGCCTTCCGTGATGTTCGAGTCCAACGGCGTGTTTCTGTTTTACCCGGACGAGGGGGCTTCCCTGCATTCCGTCAGCCCGGGGGATTCCGTGGAGGTGAAGGCCGTGATTCCCGTGATTGACGACGCGCCCCTTTCCATCCGGGAGCAGGACGGTTCCGGGAGTCGCAGTTATTCCCTTCCGTTTTTGCCCGGCACTGGATTGTTTGTTCAGTGGACGAAGGGACAGAAGAAGAAGAGCGCGGGAACCCGTTTCACTCTGTCCGGTTCCGGCAGCGGCCTGGCCCATATCCAGGGACAGGGGCAGAAGAACGGGCATGGACGCGGCGAGACGGTGAGTTCCGTAGCGTGGCCGTGGGCCTGCCGTGTGGTGAACGGTTCCACCCATTCCTGGCTGAATGCTTTTGTTGACGGAGATACGGGGATGCTCCTGACGATGCAGGGGTTCAATTCCTGCAATGCGCTGATGGGCCGCCCGCGTTATCCGGCTTTCATCAGGACGTTCCAGCTTAAAATTTTATCTATTTCCTGAAAATGCAAACGAGAACATGCTTCAACGGAGGGGAACAGAGCCCGGAACTGGCGGCACGGTGCGACCTGGACGCCTATATGCGCGGATGCCGGGTGTTGGAGAATTGGGAGGTTTCGCAGATGGGGGGCGTGAAGCGCCGCCGCGGGATGCGTTTTTTCGCAGACGCCTTGAGCGAGCATAGCCGTCTGGCGCCTTACGTTTATTCCTATGCGGACGCTGACGGCCTGCGCTTTCTGGTGGAGATTGCCGGCGACGTGGTCAGGGTGCTGGATATGGAGGGCGCCGAGGCGGCCCGGTTTACGGACGGCGAGGACGGGATGGATTTTTATTTGGATCCCGATACGGTGCGGTGGCGCCAGTTGAATGCTTTGTTGTATCTGACTACGCAGGATAACCGCCCCATGGTGCTGAAGAGGGACGGTGACGGCGTCTGGACGCTGGAGGCATGGGAGTTCAAGCATCATCCCTGGCGGTACGTGAATGAGAAGAGGGATCATTTTTTGACGCTGGCCTGCACCCCCGTGACGGGAGGCATGCGTTATACGGTGGAGTTCGACCCGGAGGAAGAACCCGGGGAAAGTTCCCTTGAAAGTATGGATCTGCTGCGGGCCAGTTTCTGGCTGGAACAGCAGGAGGCGTTCGCCAAGGGGGGAGATCTGCGCCGGAATGTCATTATCGCGGACGGATTGCGGACAGCTTCCAAGGGGGACCGCCTGGCCGTCCATACCGATACCACCGTCAAATACTATATTTGCAAGCAGACGCTTTCCGCGGATGTGTACACGGAGGGGCTGGATGAGCCCGCCTGTTATCCCGATTGTTTTGTAGAGGCGGAGAATTTGGACGGGTTTGAAGGAGTGACGCCCGTTTATTCCGTCAAGGATGTGAACGGGAACGGTTTTGTGGATAAGGGCACGAAGGTGGCCATCAAGTCCGGCTACTGGGAGTATTTCACCTGCATCCGGGATTTTACGGAGGCGGATATGGTGGATATGGGCACGGGGTTCGGGGATTATCCGGGTTATTTCGTGCGCGGTCTGGCCGTGGGTAATGCTCTCACCTGCCGGGGGAAGTGGGAGTTTTATTGTTCCGGTCTGTGGTACGGGAGCTATGAGGTGCGCAAGTGCTATGATTCCGGCGATTTGGGAAGTGATTGGGAGACGGCCGGCACAAGCTTTTCCCGGATTGGGGAAGCGAGTAATACGCAGTTGACGGGGGACGAGAGCGACGAGGAATGTTTCCTCCGCCTGTTTCTGACGCGCAGCAAGTTCATGGGGGATTCCCTGGCGTCCGGCTTCCCGGCGGATAGCTGCGGGAACCGGCTGATTGTTCCCGGCTACCGTCATGATATGGTGCTGCGGGCGGTGCCCACGCTGGATGATGCCGGAGAGGTGGCCGCCGTGGAATGGTCCTGTGAAGACAAGGTTCCCGTCGAATGGGTGGGGCGCCGGACGGTCCACAACTGGAGCTGGGCGGCCTTTTCGGAACGCTACGGGTTCCCGCTGCTCTGTGAGGTGTACAATCAGCGGCTGGTGTTCGCTTCCACGCGGGAACAGCCGCAGACTGTCTGGATGAGCCGCACGGACGATTTCAATAATTTTTCCACCGGGGACAGCGATGACGCGGCTTTGGCGCTGACGATGGCCACTTCATCCCAGAATCCGGTGTGCTGGATGAAAGTGCTGGATTACCGTCTTGCTTGTGGTACATCGGAGGCCGAGTGGATTATTTCCGCCGGGTCCAGGCAAGGAAGCATTACTTCTTCCGACAGGCAGATTGAAGCACATGGACATATTGGTTCCAAAGCTATTCCCGCCCTTCTGTCTTCCGAAAAGATTCTTTATATTGAGCGGGGAGCGAACCGTTGCCGTGAGTATGGATATTCGTTCGAGATTGATGGGTTCCGTAGTAAGGATTTGACCGTGTTGGCCCCTCATATTCTGCGCGATCACGGAGGCGCGAAGCATGGCACGTTGTTGACTAATCCCGATACGGTGGCGGTGTTTGTGCTGGCGGATGGTCAACTCGCCTTGTGCACTTACAATACGATGCACGAGGTCAACGCGTGGCACCGATGGATTACCGACGGACGCATTCTTGCCGTCTGCGCGATGCCGGACGGTTCCCGTTCCGACCGCCTGTTCCTGATTGTGAAACGCGAGACGTACACGGCCGCGGGGGATTTGGCGGACAGTTCTCTTTATATCGAGGTGGTGGACGACGATTCCCCCTACGATGATGTGGGTAATGATTACGTGTCCACGCTGCTGACCAACGCCTTGAGCAACCCCCTGGAAACACGGGTGGAGAGAAATCCGAAGTTCCCGGTAGCCGTGCTCTTTGGACAAGATTGCCTGACCGAACCGCTGCGGGTGACTGGAGACGGCGAGCAATGGGTTCCCGTGGCCAGCAACGCCCCCGTGATGACGAAGGGCTGGCACGAAGTGATTACGGTGAACCGGTGGCAGTATGAGCATGTGGTGGGGCTGCGGTTCAGCGGTCCTGCCGGGTGTGAATTTTTGGCGATGCAGGGATGATGAACGCATTGGAACAGGCATGGGACGTGTTGGAAAGCATCAAGCCAGGATTGTACGGGGAACATATCCGTACGGCTCTGGACATGGGCGGCATTGTTCATCTGGCCCCGGATTGCGTGTACATGGGCGTTCCGCGGGATCCTGTGGACGGGGATGACGCGCATACGTTTCTGGTGTTGTTTGTGTGCGGCATTGGGGCGCGTATCGGCGTCCAGGCGGATTACCTGCTGGGGCTGGGGTACACGCACGTGGTCTGGTGCCGGGAGGTGAAAGGCTACGGTCCCCAGGGGTTGCAGAAACACCGCATGGGGAAGTTTGCCCGGCTGGCGCAACGGTTGAACGGAGGGTAACGATGAGTAAGCATTGGTACGAGAATTGCTGGACAAGCCAGGAATGGAGGCTGAGTCATTTGTATTGGATTGAGCGCAAGAACGGTCCTCCATGCCGCTTCCGTTTGAACTGGGCCCAGCAGGAATTGCACCGTAACTTGTGGCACCGCAATAATATCCTGAAGGCCCGCCAGCTTGGGATTTCCACCTATACGGCCATGTTGATGCTGGATATGTGCCTGTTTCGGGAAGGGTTCCATTGCGGCATCATCGACAAGACCCTGCCGGATGCCCAGGAGAAGATGGGCAAGATTTCCTTTGCGTTCCATGCTTTGCTGGATCCTCCCGTCAACGGAGAAGAGTTCGTGGAAGACGAGTGGGAGCGGGAACAGATCAATACGTTTGCCCGGCAGCTTTTTGTGAGCGCCAAAGGGAGGATTTCAGCCACCAGGGCGGAGTTTGCCACGGGCAGCAATATCCGGGTGGGAACCAACCTGCGAGGCGGCACGATGCAGTTGCTGCACGTTTCCGAGTTTGGCTATGTGGCTATCAATGACCCCAAGAAGGCGTTGAAGATTCTTTCCGGCGGGATTAACACGGTGGGACGCGACGGCGTGGTGATTATGGAATCCACGCATGAAGGAGGCAAGTATGGCGAGAATTACCGTATGACCAAGGCGGCCATGGAGAATGTGGGGCGTACCCTGACGCCGCTGGATTTCAAGTTTTTCTTTTTTCCCTGGCATAAACAGTCGGAATACCGGGTGGACGAAGGGGATCCCCTCCGTTTGAACAACCAGCACCGGGAGTATTTCGAGGGGCTGGCCAAGGAAGGAATTAGCCTGGATGAGGGACAGAAACGCTGGTATTTGGCCCAGTGGAATACGTTTGGCTACCTGGTGAAGCAGGAATACCCCAGCACTCCGGCGGAAGCGTTTGAAACGCAGGTGCACGGAGCTGTGTACGGCGCCCAGATTTCCATGCTGCGGGCTCAAGGGCGTCTCAAGCAGCAGTTTGAGCCCGACGATACACGTCCGTTGTACGTGAGCTGGGATATCGGGCTTTCCGACTACATGACCCTGTGGCTGATTCAGCCGGGAGGGGACGGCAAGTTTTACGTGCTGGACCATTATTCCGCCAGTGGAAAGGAACTGGCGCATTACATCGGCGTCGTGCGCGGATGGGAGGCCCGCTGCGGGCAGAGCATCGCCGCCAATTTCCTGCCCCATGATGCGGCCAAGCGGGACTGGGATCTGACGAGTTTCGATCAGAGGCTGGAAATGCAGGGGCTGGTGTGCCGGGTGGTTCCGAGGACCAGCGATATTTGGACGGGGATTCACGTCACCCGTCAGTTGCTGCCTCATTGCGTGTTCCATGAAAAGTGTTCAGAACCTGTCATGGTTGACGGCGTGGAGTATATGAGCGGCGTGAATGCCCTGGAGAATTACCAGACGCTGCCTCCGGGAGCCAATGGCCGGGTGATTTCGATGCCGCTGCACAATGCCTGTTCCCATTCCGCAGACGGGTTCCGGACGTTTGCCGAAGCGTATGCGCATGGTTATGTCGAGAAGACGGGAGCACGGGCGCCCAAGAGAACCGAACAGAGAAGTGGCATGCGCAAGGGGATGGCCAGGGGCGTTCCGTGGGCAAAGTAATTTTTTTGTCCGTGTGACACCGTCACGCTTTCTTTCCGTCCGCGGGCATGTGAAATCATGATACATGATCATCAACACCACTGCCGGCAAGACTTATGCCGTCACGCCTCAAACGGATTGCACTGTTTCCACTACGGACGGTGTCTTGATTGCTTCCTGCGCGGCAGGGGAGCAGACGCTTTTTGTCGCCCCCGGCGCGGAAGTGGAAGTGAGTGACGATTCCGCCCTGGTCACGGAGTCTTTTAAGGGCGCCCCCGCCGGATTGTCTGCCGTCTGGGGCTCCATTAAAAAAGTTTCCGCCTCTCTGTCTTCCAAGCTTAATGTTTCCACATTCAACGCTCATCAAGCTAATACTACTATCCACGTTACGGCTCAAGAGCGTGAGAAGTGGAACAGCAAGCAGGATAACCTGACGGATGAATCAGGTAATATGACGCTGGCCGGCAATATCACCGTCGCGGGAGGCACGTTTGACGGGACCGTCAACGCCAACGGCGGCATCAACATCCCGCTGGCCGTGGGGGCGGTAACGGACACGGCGGCGGTTAATCGCTTTTATGCGTTGGGATTGGCCGGTGCTATGTCGGCGTTGGTTCAGCCTATATACCTTAATTCCAGTTCGATCACAGTCGCGGGTTCCATTTCTAAAGCTTCCAACGGTACTCTTGCCGGGTTGATGCAACGTTTTTCAGTGGGCGCAGCTTCTGCCGGGTCCAATGCGTACGGGTCAGCGGTTATTCCCCTGA
>ENA-ORTY01000541-ORTY01000541.1-human-gut-metagenome-genome-assembly--contig:-NODE-541-length-49579-cov-10.080506_pt1 | contig 49579 bp, 42 predicted proteins | sample MGYA00241917_ERZ509198 | MGnify/ENA primary metagenome ERZ509198 (study PRJEB26280, sample SAMEA2338857) | human gut metagenome | biome: human gut; feature: human-associated habitat; material: faeces...
TGGCCGACGATGATAGAGTCAGCCATATTGTATATTTGCTGAAAAAAACTGCCCAAAATCATTGGCATTGCAAAAACCGTCAATGCTTTAAGAGGTGTATCGGTGATCAAATATTCATCTTTTGACATTATCATATTCCTCCACAGCCTTTATAATTTCACTCATTCTTTCCTTCACCGGAATTTATTTTATGTATTCAAAATGCAAGTTTTAAGTTACGTTACGAAACAATTATATATAGTTACAGCTACTATGTCAAGCCAGCGTTTACTTTCAGCAACATAAATGATATGATATTTAAGAAAAATTACTATCCGGAGGATATTATTTTACAGGAGGGACACTTATGTACCTGAACGGTTTAGATGAACTGGATCAGAAGATCATCCAGTTGCTTATAGAAAATGCACGTATTTCTTACTCTGATATCGGTAAAGAAACCGGTATTTCCAGAGTGGCAGTAAAAGCCCGGATTCAGGCTCTGGAGAAAAAAGGCATAATTGAAGAATATACAACTATAATAAACCCTCAAAAGATCAGCGGTGCTGTTTCATGCTATTTTGAAATCGAGACAAAACCAGACCATCTGTCGCAGGTGACAGATATATTACATAATAATGATACCGTCACGCAGATTTACCGTGTCACAGGAAGAGACAAGCTGCATGTACATGCCGTAGCTTCATCAAGTGATGAAATGGAACACTTCCTGCACACAGTCATTGATACACTTCCCGGCGTTATCAGCTGCAGCTGCAATACAATCTTATCACGTATTAAAGATATTAAAGGATTACGGCTATAGAAGCCTGCATAAAAGACAAGATAAGGTGCTTATCAGCAAGTGTAAGCATAATTAATTTTCGCTGTAGTAGTTATTGACCTCTTGAGAAAGAGGATTGATGACGAAGCGTTTATTCAGCTTATATGGAAATTCCTAAAGGCAGGATATAAGCGAAAATGACTTTTGTGGAAACGAAAGTATCTTTATTTTTTTATGTGTATGCTTCCTATTGCGGAAATGAATGCTTGCAAAGTTGATAACTAATATTTTTCATTATTACAGGTACAATAAGAACACGTAATAGCGGAAATGAGGTATAGTTATATCCGTACACCGATGAATGCATTACTTGGGTATAACCAGCTGATGAAAAAAGAACTGACAGATCCAAAACTGCTTCATTATCAGAGGGCGGTCGAACAGTCTGGAAATCTTTTGCTGGCAATTATCAATAATGTACTCGATATGGCTCGTATTGAAAGTGGCAGAGTGGAACTGGATGAAAGCTATGCCCGGATTGATCAGACAGTGGATGAGATAAAAAGTGTATTTGAACCTCAGGCTGATCAAAAAGGACTGAACCTTATATTTGAAACACAGGTGGAGCATCAGTATGTTCTATGTGATATTACAAAAACAAAACAGATTCTGGTGAACCTGATCAGTAATGCAGTCAAATATACGTCGACAGGAGGAACCGTTACGGTCACTGTTCAGGAGATTCCATGTGAACAAGAGAATTCTGTAAAAATTCAGATAGAGGTTCGTGATACAGGAATCGGAATGAGCAAAGAATTTCTGCCAACTCTGTTTGATTCTTTCTCAAGGGAGAGGAATACGACCGTTGGTAAAGTTGCAGGTACAGGTCTTGAGATGGCAATTGTAAAAAAATATGTTGATCTGATGGGCGGCAGCATAGACGTGAAAAGCGAACTGGGAAAAGGAACTGTGTTTACACTTATCCTGATACAAAAAAAAGCGGATGAGAACTATTACGGGCAGAAAGCATCAAAAACAGATGCCGCTGATATGGAAAGCAGTTTACGCGGAAAACATATTTTACTGGCAGAGGATAATGAGCTGAACGCAGAAATTGCAATTGCAATACTTGAAGAAACAGGGCTTATTATTGACCGGGTGGAAGATGGCATACAGTGTGTGGACAGGATAGAGCAGATGCCGGCCGGAACTTATGATATGATTTTGATGGATATCCAGATGCCAAATATGGACGGCTATGAGGCGACCAAATGTATCAGACATTTACAGGATATAAAAAAGGCAGAGATTCCGATTATTGCCATGACAGCAAATGCTTTTCAGGAGGATGCTGAAAAGTGTATTGCTGTTGGAATGAATGCACATCTGGCAAAAACTTTGGATATTGAGAAGGTGGAGCAGACTATCTGTAAACAGGTAAGAGATGCAAAAATGAAAAATAGAATATAGGATAGACGTATAAAAATGGAGCATATTAGTTTATGCTCTGTTTTTTGATTTCAATCATGAAGAATCATTTTTTATATTCTTTAACATCATATGCTTGGTACCAGAATGGAGTAGGTTGAGCCTGGCTTCCTTTGCAGCATTGGTAAGGGATATCCTGCCAGGCAAGATCAAATTCTCCGTCTGTCCTGACTTTCTGGATGTAAAGAATTTCCGGTACAATATCTTCATCTGTTGCATAAATCCTGTACATCGCGAAGCGTGTTACTGGGCACGGAGTAAACAGTAATCAAATAATTTCCACATATCTTAAATACGCATTGAGAAATTGCAACAGCTACAGTATAATAAAATGAACTGCACAGTAACGTGTCAGTATAGAGGAAAATCAAGTTATGGAGTAGAAAAATGAAGGAATGTATCAACGAAACAATTATGGAAAAGTATGAATTCCGTAATATCAGACCAGAGGAGACAGATCAGGTGGTCAAAATCGAGCAGATCTGTTTTCCGCCAAATGAAGCATGCTCAGAAAAAGATATGAAAGAACGTATTTTACAGATACCGGATCTTTTTCTGGTGGCTGTGGATAAGAAAACCAAAGAAGTGTCAGGATTTCTGAATGGTCTTGCTACAGATGAAGATACTTTTCGGGATGAATTTTTTACAGACAGTACATTAAATGATCCGGAAGGAAAGAATATCATGCTCTTAGGGCTGGATGTTCTGCCACAGCACCGAGGTCAGGGACTTGCCAGGGAGCTGATGTTTCAATACCTGAACAGAGAAAAGAAAAAAGAAAGAAAGACTGTTTTTCTTACCTGTCTGGAAGAGAAAGTAGAGATGTACAGAAAGATGGGATTTAAAGATCTGGGAATTTCCGCATCTGTGTGGGGCGGTGAGGAATGGCATGATATGTCATACACGTTATAAAAAACAATTAACTGAATGGAAGGTGACAAAAAAGTGAATGCACTTGAAACACTAAAAACTTATTTTGGATATGACACATTCAGAGAAGGGCAGGAGAAAATTGTAGAGGCCATCCTGACGAACAGAGATGTCCTTGCAATTATGCCAACAGGAGCAGGTAAATCCATCTGTTATCAGATTCCGGCACTGATACTTCCGGGCATCACGCTTGTGATTTCACCGCTGATCTCATTGATGCAGGATCAGGTAAAGGCGCTAAACGATGCAGGAATTCATGCAGCATTTATCAATTCTTCGCTTACAGAAAACCAGATTAGTAAAGCTTTGTATCTTGCAGCAAGTGGAAGATATAAAATTATCTATGTGGCTCCGGAGCGCCTGGAGAACTATGAATTTCTGGAGTTTGCCAGAAATGTAGAGATTTCCATGGTGACGGTGGATGAAGCACATTGCATTTCTCAGTGGGGGCAGGACTTCCGGCCCAGCTATCTGAAAATCGTTGAGTTCATAAAAAATCTTCCCAAACGACCTATCGTCAGTGCTTTTACAGCAACAGCGACAGAAGAAGTAAAGAATGATATTCTCTGCACACTGAGCCTTGCAGATCCTGAAGTGGTGATCACAGGATTTGATAGAAAGAATTTATATTACAGTGTTGAAAACATCCGCAGAAAAGACGAATTCATCATGGAGTACATAGAGAAACATCCAACAGAAAGTGGAATCATCTATTGCGCTACAAGAAAAAATGTGGACAATCTGTTTGAACTGCTTTTTAAAAGAGGAGTTCCTGTCACCAGATATCATGCCGGGCTTACCAATGAAACCAGGAAGAAGAATCAGGATGATTTTATCTATGACAGAACCCCTGTTATCATTGCGACGAATGCTTTCGGAATGGGAATTGACAAATCTAATGTGCGTTATGTGATTCATTACAATATGCCTCAGAGTATGGAGAATTATTACCAGGAAGCAGGACGTGCAGGCCGTGATGGAGAGAATTCGCAGTGTATTCTGCTTTTTTCATTGCAGGATGTCATGATCGACAGAATGCTTCTGGATAATAAAGATTTTTCTGATGTAGATGAGGAAGATGAGTATCTGATCAGACAGAGGGATATACGCCGGCTTCAGACGATGGAAGGGTATTGCAAGACAACCGGATGTCTGAGAAATTATATTCTGGAATATTTTGGAGAAAAGACTTCAGGTCCGTGCGATAACTGTGGAAATTGTCACAGAGAGTATCACGAAGTAGACATGACAGCAGAGGCAAAGTGGGTAGTCAATTGTGTCGCAGAGACCAGGGGACGCTATGGATTGACAATAGTTCTCGGAACATTGATGGGGGCTAAAAGAGCCAGATTACGGGAACTTAGAACGGATCAATATAAATCTTATGGTGCTTTGAGCGGGCATAGTGAAGCAGAACTTAGGACACTGATCAGCCAGATGACAGAAAGGGGTTATCTGTATCAGACACAGGAGAAATACAGTGTACTGAAACTTGGCGATATTACTCCGCTGAAAGATGAAAATACCCGCGTGATTATGCGTACATATGAAGAAAAAGAACCAGATAAGAAGAAAAAAATACAGAAAGCAGTACGAAAACGAAGCACAGATGCACTTACTTCTGCTGGCTACGATTTGTTTGAAGTACTGCGAAAATTGCGATTGGAAATTGCAAAAGAGGAATCCATGCCACCGTATATTATTTTCAGTGATAAAACATTAATTGATATGTGTGTGAAAAAGCCTTCTGATGAAGAAGAGATGTTGAACGTTTCAGGAGTGGGAGCGAATAAATTGAAAAAATACGGGCAGAGATTTTTAGAAGAAATTCAGAAATTTTGCACGGAGCGACCAGGAGTCACTTTGAGTATGACTGAAGAAGGAGAAGAGTGAAGAAACATGAGAAAAACGGAAGTATATAGAGTATTACGACAGGATATTATGCTTTTTCTTCAAAAATTTACAGAACATTGAACAGTTAATCAAAAAATAGCAGCAGTGCCTGAAAATTAAAAATGTAATTTATAAAAAACTAAATAACCAGATATATAGCGAGACAGTAAAGTTGGTAAAATAGCGGCTTTACTGTTTTTTTGAAAAAATTTACCAATTTGTACTTGAAAACCAGATTAAAATAGTATAGAATAAAGCCAGAAACAAAGAGATGGATATTATAAAGATTTACAGAGCAAAATATATTATAAAAAAGTGAGGGCGAACGATGAAGATTACAGATACGATCAAGTATGCAGGTGTTAATGACCATCAGGTAGATTTATTCGAAGGACAGTATGCAGTACCGAATGGAATGGCATACAATTCCTATGTGATTCTCGATGAAAAAGTGGCAGTTATGGATACAGTAGATGCTAATTTCAAACATGAATGGCTGGACAATCTGGAGCAGGTACTGGATGGACGTAAACCGGATTATCTGATCGTTCAGCACATGGAACCGGATCACGCTGCAAATGTAGCAAATTTCCTGGAAGTATATCCTGGTACAACAGTAGTTGCCAATGCGAAAACATTTGTGATGATCAAGAATTTCTTTGGGTTAGATCTGGAAGGTCAGAAGCTGGAAGTAGAGAATGGTTCTACACTCAGCCTTGGAAATCATAACCTTACCTTTGTATTTGCGCCGATGGTACACTGGCCGGAAGTAATGGTAACCTATGACAGTACTGATAAAGTTCTGTTTTCCGCAGATGGATTTGGTAAATTCGGTGCGCTGGATGTAGAAGAAGACTGGGATGACGAAGCGAGAAGATATTTTATCGGTATCGTTGGTAAATATGGAGCACAGGTACAGAGACTTCTGAAAGTGGCAGCAACTCTGGATATTCAGGTAGTCTGTCCATTACACGGTCCTGTACTGACTGAGAATCTGGGTCATTATATCGGACTTTATGATACATGGTCTTCCTACACACCTGAGGAAGAAGGAATTGTAGTTGTCTATACTTCTGTATATGGACATACGAAAGATGCAGTTAATCAGTTTGTCCAGAAATTAAAAAGTAAAGGCTGCCCGAAAGTGGTTGTCTATGACCTTGCAAGAGATGATATGTCCCAGGCAATCAGCGATGCTTTCCGCTACAGTAAACTGGTGCTTGCAACAACTACCTATAATGCTGGAATCTATCCGTTTATGAATGACTTTATCACACGTCTGGTAGAGCATAATTTCCAGAACCGCACAGTAGGTCTGATTGAAAATGGTTCCTGGGCACCTTTGGCGGCAAAAGTAATGAAAGGTATGCTTTCCGAATGCAAAAAGATTAACTGGCTGGATACTACAGTGAAGATTATGTCTGCGGCAAATCAGGAAAACAGAGATCAGATGGAGGCAATGGCTTCTGAACTCTGCCAGGAATATATTGCAAAGAATGACGAACTGGCAAATAAGAATGATATGACTGCGTTATTCCGTATTGGATATGGATTATATGTGGTGACATCTAATGATGGAAAGAAAGATAACGGGCTGATCGTAAATACTGTTACCCAGCTGACAGATTCACCTTTCAGGGTTGCAGTTAACATCAATAAGACGAATTATTCCCATCATGTTATCAAACAGACAGGTGTGCTGAATGTAAATTGTCTCTCTGTAGAAGCACCATTTTCAGTATTTGAGCAGTTTGGATTCCAGAGTGGAAGAAGTGCGGATAAATTTGCCGGACAGAAAGTAAACCGTTCTGACAACGGTCTGGTATTTCTTGATAAATACATTAACGCATTTATGTCCTTGAAAGTAGAACAGTATGTAGATCTTGGAACACATGGAATGTTCATCTGCAGCGTAACAGAGGCCAGAGTAGTCAGTGATCAGGAGACAATGAGCTATACTTACTATCAGAAGAACGTAAAACCAAAACCAGAGACAGAAGGCAAGAAAGGCTTTGTATGTAAAGTCTGCGGATATATCTACGAAGGCGACGAACTTCCGGAAGATTACATCTGCCCACTGTGCAAACATGGCGCAGTAGATTTCGAGCCGATTGGGTGATGTTAAGGAAAATAACGGAAATGATAGAAAACAGGCGGTGTAAAAACCGTCTGTTTTTGCATCAATGGAGATAATAAGTTAATATTTCAACTTGATAAACTGCTAAAGTCTGTTAAAATAGAAGAAAAATAAAATTTACAGAGATAACATTGTGACCAGGAAGGCAGGGTGAATACATATGATAACATTAAATGATTACTTATATTCCGGAGATACTGTATTAAAGATATTGCAGAATTATATAGAAGATCTGCGAAAAGATGCAAAGAAAAATCATAATGAAATTGATCTGATCCACTGTAACTTCCTGATTCAGATCAAGGAATTACTGGAACATAACGATTTCCTCACAGCCCAATCACAGAAAATCAGAGAGTTTTATAAATATATGACAAAAGAGTATCCATTTCTGGCATTCACAGTAAAAGGAAGAATTAAATCATTGATTCGTGCTGAGGAGAAATTTAACGGGTATATAGTAGAGTACATTTATGACTATTACAGCAAACACGGGACTTATCCTCCAATTGCAGAGCTGAAGAACCGTTTAAGCTGCTTTCGGGACCTGATTGCTTATCGTATCGTGATCTCCCTGCCGAAATGCCACCTGGCGCCGGGACAGGACAGAGGTACAGAAGAATTGAAATATTTGTATGATATTGCAAATAAACTTCCGGGATTTCTTGAAGAAAGAGGCTTCACCGCAGAACCGGCGAACGGAGTAAAGTTAAGCCATTCCCCGTTACTGGATGACGTCGCGAAACCATATTACAGAGACTATATTTCAGAGAAAAAAGAGTCCGACTACCAGTCCTTACATATCACATTTTATGATAACAGCTCCCGCTCTTTCCTTGAAGTGCAGATCCGGACAAAAGATATGGATGATGTGGCAGAAATCGGCACGGCAAACCATCTGGGATATGAGAAGAAACAGGAAAGCGAACGCGCAAGAAGAGACGCAATCCCACAGGGAGAGAGCGTCTGTTTCGACGAAGCCTACGAAAGAGGAATGCGCCTGTTAAACCTGGATCTCACACAGTTGGATGTAAATATGTTTGCAGCAGTAAGTAATAGTTTGATTAACGACGGGTGCGGGTTATACAGAGGTCGCCTGATTTTACCGTATGAACATCTGTCCAGATTTCAGAATGATCTGATTGACTGATGAGGGAGGCTTTTGTGCGAGGACGATATAGGGGTTACTGATAGTGAAGTATTGGGTGGAAGATTTATGTTGGAAAATATAGCTGGATGATAAATGTGGTATAGGTAAGCTTTTGTTAGATTATACCAAGAATAAAAAAGTTAGATTACGATTAAATGTATACCAGAAAAATACCAGAGCTCTCTCTTTTTACCAAAGAGAAGGGTTCGATATTCAATGTGAAAGATTAGATGATGTTACTGGTGAAAAAGAATACACAATGTTGTGGCAGCAGAAATAGAAAGCGGATTTTTGGGGAGGGTTTTATATGGAGTTTAAAAATAAAGTAGTGATTGTGACGGGAGGCGCGCAGGGCATTGGAAAGACTATTGCAGAGGAATTTCAGAAGCAAGGAGCCCTTATCTGCAGCATTGATAAACAGCTCGGAGTTTACTTTACCGGTGATCTTGCACAGCAGGATACATTGGAGAAATTTGCTCAAAAGGTGATTACTGAATATGGTCATGTGGATTATCTTATTAATAACGCATTACCGTTGATGAAAGGAATTGACAACTGCTCTTATGAAGAATTCAATTATGCATTAAAAGTAGGTGTTACGGCACCATTTTATCTGACCAAACTGTTTCAGCCATATTTTTCTGAAGGAGCTGTCATTGTCAATATTTCGTCTTCCCGTGACCGCATGAGTCAGCCTCAAACAGAAAGTTACACCGCAGCAAAAGGCGGAATTTCAGCATTAACTCATGCGTTGGCAGTCAGTCTTGCAGGAAGAGTACGAGTCAATTCAATCTCTCCGGGATGGATAGATACTGACTTTACCGAATATACAGGAGCAGATGCAGTGCAGCAGCCGGTTCATCGTGTGGGAAATCCCATGGATATTGCCAATATGGTACTGTTTCTTTGTTCTGAAAAAGCAGGATTTATTACAGGTGAAAATATCTGTATTGACGGTGGTATGACAAAACAAATGATTTATCATGGCGATTGTGGGTGGAGATTTGATATCTAAGTCACGTATTAGAAACACAGAATATACAAAAGGAGAAGAACTATGAAATTTAAAATGATTCACGAAAACTACAATGTATCAGACCTGGACCGATCTATTAAATTTTACAACGAGGCCCTTGATCTGCACGAAGTGAGAAGAAAGACTACAGATGATTTTATTATTGTGTATCTGAGCAACGATGTAAGTGATTTTGAGTTGGAACTTACCTGGCTTAAAGATCATCCACAGCCATATAATCTGGGTGAATGTGAATTCCACCTGGCATTCAAGGCAGAGGATTATGAGGCAGCGCACAAGAAGCACGAAGAGATGGGGTGCATTTGCTTCGAAAATGAAGCGATGGGAATCTATTTCATTGTAGATCCAGATGGATACTGGCTTGAGATTCTACCGTAAAGCTGGCTGAGAAATCATGTTGATCAGATGTTCAGAGGACTTTAAGGGGGATGTGTTATCATGAGAACTATAGGTAATATCCTTTGGTTTATATTTGGAGGATTGCTGGGTGGACTGGCATGGGTTTTTGCAGGATGCATATGGTGTATTACAATTATTGGAATTCCGGTAGGCCTGCAATGCTTTAAATTTGCAACGTTGGCATTCTGGCCGTTTGGAAAAGAAATCGTGTATGGAAATGGTATGTTTTCATTCTTGGTAAATCTCATATGGATTGTATTTTTTGGTTGGGAAATGGCGCTTGGAAATCTGATAGTTGGTTGTATATGGTGTATTACGATAGTTGGAATTCCGTTTGGAAAGCAGTTTTTCAAGATGGCAAGACTTTCTTTCATGCCATTTGGTGCCAGTGTGATAGGGTAGAATACAAAAATTTAAGGAGTCATTTGAGAGAATGATTCAAATGCTATTGGGAATCATAAGTAAAGTTATTAATACATAATAAGAAAAAACAATAGTATTTGTAAGGCGTCAGTGGAGTATTCTACTGGCGTTTTTATTTAACATATTGGATTTACGAAGAATGCCTATCAAAGCGAAAAATTGTTAGAACAAGCTGAAATTCCAGAATCTTATTTATGACAAGTGTATTACAAGCACTTGCTGCAAAGCAGATTGAAGTAGAAACAAGAAAACAGCAGAGCCACGAACAGAAGAGTGGAAGAAAGCATTATGAATTTTCCTTATAATTATATGTATTTCGAAGAATTACTTCCGGAAAGTTTTCCCACCGAATTATGAATCTGTGTAGTATAATTAATAATAACAGTATATTCTGACTTACATTGTTGTAAATAGGAATGATACATAACAAGGAGATAGGTTTAATGTTAAAAAATGGGATATACGAACAGATTGTTAATACGAGAATAAATAAAGAACTGCAGCAGCTTGATCGTGAAAAATATGATATAGAATTAGAAAAGCTTGATGGAGAGGATGCAAGACGTATTCTTACCATATACATATCATATGTCATAAATCAGGCTTTGCAATACTTAAGAGACAGTTTCCCGTCATCTAAAGAAAATGAATCGTTACTGGCACAAATTCGCTTATGTAATGAAATCGTTCAGGAAATAGCAGAGCATACGAATGAACCTGAATTTGAGGATAATATCATTCTTGAAAAAGGAGAAGTATTGACCTCATTATATGAAAAAATGAATTCAGCAAGAAGCATTAATACAATCAAAGCTGTGCATCCGGAAACGTCAATTGTAGAGAATGCCTTGTTTACAGGATCTAAAAATGAGCCAAGTATGCTTTCGGAATTGAAGAAAGAAATCTTGTCCTCTGATTCTATTGATCTTTTGGTTTCATTTATTAAGTGGAGTGCAATACGTCCACTTCTTGTAGAATTGACTGCATTCACAAAACGAGAGGGTGTTCGTTTACGTGTGATTGCAACGACTTATACACAGGCTACAGATTATAAAGCGATTGTTGCTCTTGCAGAGCTTCCAAATACGGAAGTGAAGATTAATTATGAAACGAATCATGCACGTATGCATGCAAAATCATATTTGTTTAAAAGAGACACTGGATTTTCAACTGCATATATTGGCTCCTCAAATCTTTCAAATCCAGCTTTGACTGGGGGATTGGAGTGGAATGTGAAGGTGACTGAGAAAGAGTCATTTGATATTGTGAAAAAGTTTTCGGTTTCCTTTGAGAGCTACTGGAATGATGCCTCTTTTGAAACCTTTGACCCTGAAAACCCAGACTGTCATGAAAAGCTGAAAAAAGAATTAACGAGGGCTGCATTTGATAGAAAGTCAAAACGTAGTCTTCAGGTTTCGATTCGACCATATGCATATCAGCAGGAAATTTTGGATAATCTTGCTGCAGAACGAGAAGTATACGGACATTATCGTAATCTGGTTTCTGCAGCGACAGGTGTTGGAAAAACAATTATTGCGGCATTTGATTATAAAGCTTTTAAGGAGAAGAACCCAAGAGCACGCTTGTTATTTGTGGCTCACAGAAAGGAGATTCTCGAACAGAGCATTCAGAAATTCCAGGAAGTTTTGAATGACTTTAATTTTGGTGAGTTGTACGTAGATGGTTATAAACCAACGGATATTGAGCATCTGTTTATCAGTATCCAGTCATTCAATTCTGCAAAGCTTTCTCAGTGGACAAGCAAGGACTATTATGACTTTATCATAGTGGATGAATTCCACCATGCAGCAGCTGATTCTTATCAGGAATTACTGGCATACTATGAGCCGAAGATTCTATTAGGATTGACTGCTACTCCTGACCGAATGGATGGTAAGGATATCCTGAAGTATTTTGATGGACGTATTGCATCAAAATTACTGTTGGGTGAAGCGATTGATCGAAATCTGTTAAGTTCTTTTCAGTATTTTGGTGTAACAGATGACACAGATTATAGGAATTTCAAATGGACGCGTGGTAAATATGATGTGTCAGAGCTGGAAAAAGTATATACGGCAGATACAAGACGTTGCGCTTTGATTTTAAACAGTGTAAAAAAATATGTGACAGATATTTCGTCTGTGAAAGGTCTTGGATTTTGTGTCAGTGTTGCTCACGCAAATTACATGGCGAAATATTTTAATGATAAAGGAATCCCGTCCATTGCATTATCTTCGAAAAGTGCAGACGATATTCGAAATGATGCAAAAACAGATTTGTTAAGTGGAAAGATAAACTTTATTTTCGTTGTGGATTTGTATAATGAGGGCGTGGATATCCCGGCTATAGACACCGTCTTATTCTTGAGGCCAACAGAAAGTGCGACTGTATTTTTACAGCAGCTAGGACGAGGGTTACGTTTAAGTCCCGGGAAAGATTGCCTTACGGTTCTTGATTTTATTGGACAGGCAAACAAAAAGTATAATTTTGCAATGAAATTTGAGGCAATTGTAGGGAAAGGCCGAAAATCCATTCGCAAACAGGTGGAGGATGGATTCAGCAATCTGCCAAGAGGTTGCTATATCGAACTTGAAAAGTATGCAAAAGAATATATTCTGGAGAACCTGAAGCAGACAGATAATAACAAAAGAGCACTGATTGAAATGGTGAGAACCTTTGAAGAAGATACCGGATTACCGCTTAATCTGGAAAACTTTTTGCTGGAATATAATATGTCTCTGTATGATTTCTATCAGAATACAGGTGCCAGATCTTTGTTCCGCTTAAAAAAGTGGGCAGGCATTATTGAAGATGACAGAGATGTAGATGATAAAATTTACAGTATGATGACCGGATTTTTCCATGTGAACTCAGCCAGACTACTGGATTATTGGATCAGATATATTGACGGTAATAAAGTTGCAAATAGCGAAGAAGAACGCATTATGCGAAATATGCTTTATTACACATTTTATAAAAAGCATCCGGCTAAATGCGGTTTCCAAAGTATCGATGAAGGAATTGGGTCAGTCCTAAAGGAAACTTTTGTAAGAGATGAAGTTCTGCAGATTTTGAAATACAATCGTAAACATATCAGTTTTGTTGCAGGGAGAAATGAATACTCTTATCTTTGTCCTCTGGATTTACACTGCCGTTATAACACAAATCAGATTATGGCTGCATTTGGATTATTTACAGAGACAGAATCGCCGGAATTCAGAGAGGGTGTAAAACGTTTTGAAAATAAAAAAACAGATATCTTTTTTATTAATTTGAACAAATCGGAGAAGGATTTCTCTCCATCTACTATGTATGAGGATTATGCAATTAACGATAAGCTCTTTCATTGGCAAAGCCAAAGTCAGGATAGGCAAGCGAGTGCAAAAATACAGAGATATATTAATCACAAGAATACAGGTGATATCATATCATTATTTGTTCGTGAATTTAAAAGGATTGGTTCATATACAGCACCATATACTTTTTTAGGAAATGCAGATTATGTGAAGCATGAAGGAGAGAGACCTGTCAGTTTCGTATGGAAGCTGCATAATTCGATTCCTGCGGATATGCTGCCAAAGGCAAACAAGAGCATTGCTTTGTAATTCTATGTGATTAGAAATAAAAAGATGAAGACGATAAAAGTAGTTGCAGCAGTTATCTGTGACAATATGAAAGAAAAGAATAAAATTTTTGCAACGGCTCGTGGTTACGGTGAGCTGAAAGGCGGCTGGGAGTTTCCAGGAGGAAAAATCGAAGCAGGTGAAACTCCTTAGGAAGCATTAAAGCGAGAAATCATGGAAGAACTGGATACAGAAAAAATGGCTTATGAAGGACCAACTGGACAGCGTTGCCTGGTTACCGGCAGATGTCACTTTGATAGAGAAAATTCGAAGGAACATGGAGAACTGATTTCTAATATTATTTTCAGAGGAATAGCTATGATATACACAGTAAAACGAATTGAGGAAGACCTGGACTTCGGTTGTGAAGAGCGACCGAAAGGCATGCCAGTAATGGCAATAGTGACGCTTACGAATTCTTCGGGCGAAGAAATAAGGATAAAAGCAGAGGATGCCATGCTCTATGAATACAACATCAATGAAGGGGACAAGGTTTGCCTTAATGTGAATAACAAGTTGGAAAAAGCAAAATAAAAATTAGTTGTTATACACTTTTGAGATAGAGGTGATGTGTTTGGAACAGACAAAAGTGACAGAGTGGATTATATCAGGCAATCCAGAACAATATAATGTAGTAGATGCATTTCATAATTTGCATAGAGTGGACTGGGCACAAAAAGCAAACATGACGGTTGGTGATATAGTTTATATTTATATATCAGGAAATGTAAAGGCAATTAAATTTAAGTGTAGGGTAAACAAGGCTAATCTTGACGAACCGGATATTGATGATCGAGAATATGATTTTTCAGGTCAGTTTGATGGTACGGCTGGCCGCTATATGGAATTAGAGTTAATTGAAGAGTATGCGGGCGATGAATATTCTAGGGAAGAATTGATAAAACATGGATTTAGGTCACCACAAGGGCCGATACGTATGCCAGAGTCGGTTAAACAATATTTAGAATCAATAGGTGGATTTGAGCATAAATATCCAGTAAATACGGCTGTATGGATTGCGACAGCACTACTTGCAGCAGAAGCATTTGATAATAATCCGGCATGCAGCAAAAAGGATATGTATTTTAAACAAACAGTAATTGTACAGCGTGCACAAGAGTTGGCAGAAAGAAGTGTGGCAAATGCTCGTTGTTCGCAGTGGTGCTGTGCGGACAAAGCTTACCTTGCAATTAGTATGCTGTGAAAATTCCTATAAATGATATAATGTTTGTAGATATAACTAGTCAATGTCGCCTGCTATGCGACTTCAAAGTTAGAAAAGTATGTTATTTTAAGATTAAGAAAGTAGGCAAGAGTTGCCTGAAATTTTGGAGTGGCTTCAATTACCAGAAAAAATTCCAATTATTATGATAATTAAGAATTATAAAAGGCGGTACGGTTATGGCAGATAAAAAGTTAATTGATGAGGTAGGAAAATACATAGATAAATACTACGAACCGGTAAAAGATGATATCAAAATGGATAAAGAAATGAAATCTATTTTTGATAAAATTACAAAATTCCGGAAGAAGAGAGCCGAAGAAAAGGCTTTGCAGGAAGAGCCGGTAAAAGAAAGCAGTTTGTCAGAAGAAGCATTACCAGAAGAATTTGATGTTTCAACGATGCAGAAGACAAAAATACAAAAAGGTATGTCTTCTACGATGTCAGTAAACAGAAACATTGATAATCTGATGAATCAGCTGGAGGAAACATTTTCACAGAGATTACTCCGAATGATTGATGAGCGTGGTATGACTGATTCAGAAGCATATACAAAGGCATATGTGGATCGTCGTCATTTTTCGAAAATTCGTAAAGATGTCAATTATGTTCCTAACAAGAAAACTGTATTGGCTTTTACAATCGCTTTGGAATTATCACTGGATGAAGCAAAAGATTTACTGGCAAGTGCCGGTTTCGCATTATCCAGAAGTTCCAAAACAGATATTATCGTGGCATATTTCTTGCAGAATAAGATTTATGATATGTTTGAAATCAATGATGTGCTGGATGCGTATGGACAACCAGTGTTTTAACAAAATATTTTGGTGCAATGTCACCTGACAGGCGACCAACCCAGTTGGTTCTGTAGATAAAATGTGATTAACAACAAATATCAGAGGAGGAAATCCCACAAGGGGATACCATGATGGCTTGAAAACAAGCCAGTAAGGAGGAAATCACATGAATACAGAATTAACTGAGTTGGTTTTTATTTTGGACAGAAGTGGATCAATGGGTGGCTTGGAAAGTGATACGATTGGTGGTTTTAATGGCATGATTGCAAAACAAAAGGTACAGGAAAAGAAAGTGAATGTGACTACTATTTTATTTGATGACGAAGTAGATATCATCCATGACAGATTTCCGGTGGAGATCATTGAACCACTTACAGAAAAAGAATACTTTGTGCGTGGCTGTACCGCTTTATTAGATGCAGTTGGAACAGCGATTGAAAAAATGGAAAATGTACAGAAACATCTTCCGGAGGATCACAGGGCAGGAAAGATTATATTTGTTATTACTACAGATGGATTAGAGAATTCCAGTGAGCATTTCACACAGGAGCAGATCAGGAGAAAGATAGAAGCAAAGAAAGAGTGTGGATGGGAGTTTCTGTTCCTGGGTGCGAATATTGATGCTGGAAGAGAAGCAGAGAAGATAGGGATTGCCAGAAACAGATCTGTAACATATGAAAATGATTCCAAGGGCGTTGAATTAAATTTTAAAGCTGTAGGAAAAGCAATTTCAAAAGCTGTTGAAAGTGATGCAATGATGGATTTTATGGACGATCATTGGGCAGATGAGATTCAGGCATACAAAGAAGGGAAAAATTAATAGAAATGGAATTGAAAATAAAAAATTTGGAGGAAAAAGATTATGGCTATGACAACATGCCCGAACTGCGGTGAGCAAATAAATGATGCCCTGCAAAATCTGTTCTCAGATAGCAGTTTAAGCAGTCAGATAGCTGATATCAATGACAACAAGGATACTGTCAATTCTTTGATGAAGAAATTAAAGAATCCCCCGGAAGAATATAAGGACGCTTATGAATCACTCTCAAAATTGTATGATGCGTATATATCATTGACGAATCTTGCAACAGATCCAACAGGAAGCCTGCAGACTTATTCTCAGAATTTTAATGATGCAGATAACAAGACACTGAATTGTTACAATGCTCTGAAAATATATTTGGAAGAATAGAAGAAAAGGTCATGCGACTCCCTTAGATTTTTCAAATGAATCATTCGCAAAGTCGAAGCTCCCATTTGCACTTATCATTGAAGAAAAACATACAGTATGGTACAATAATATGGATTGAAAGTGTAAGACCGAAAATGAAAAAATATACTTTCAAAATACAGGAAAACCATAAGTTGTGTATAACGAAGAGGGAATACATATGGCAGTATCATACAATGGATTATGGAAGCTATTGATCGATAAAAATATGAAGAAAGTGGATATGATGAACCAGGTGGGAATCAGCAGTAGCACCGTGGCAAAAATGACCAATGGAGAGCTGGTTTCCATGAAGGTTCTGGAAAAGATCTGCGAGAAGTTAGATTGTGATTTCGGAGATATTGTCCATTATGAAAAAGAGACGAAGGATGGTGGACAGTAATGGAATACAGTGCAGGACTTACATCAAAATTATTCTGGTTGCAAGAGTCCAGAAAAACAGCAGCTTATATTCTGGAAGGACTTAGCAAGGCAGACATCCGCAAGATTGCCTGGGAGGAAAATATCTATCAGGTGAAAGCAGAATATCGTGCCTATGAGGTGCTGAATGGAACATACCGAAGAGTATCTGCCTTACCGGAAGCAGTATTACAGGTGTTTATCACATGTGATGTAGAAACCGCAAAGATTCTGAATCTGATTACAATTCTGATGGACAGCAGATTATTTTTTGAGTTTTTACATGAAGTCTATGACGAGAAGATTCGATTAGGTGAAAAGGAGATCACAGACCGGGATCTGAATGTCTTTTTTGCAGATAAGGCAATGCAGAGTGATGTGGTTGCTGGCTGGACGGATACTGCAGTACGGAAGTTAAAGCAATGCTTTACCAGAATGATGTTTGAGGCAGGATTACTGGAAAGCAGTGCAAAACCAAGAACAATCAAGCCAATTCATATTGATTACCGGACAGAAGAATTATTGACTGCAAATGGGCTTGGCGAATACTTGAAGGCAGTGAAGGGAGTCTAAGGATGGCAAGATTAAGTTTGGAAGAACGACTGAACCGGATTGAGGATAAGATCTCTGAAAAGTCTTTCCGTGAAAATAAAGGACTTGGAAATGAAGTCGGATATTATGTGTTTGATTACGATCCGAGAGCAGAGTTGGAAGTACGAAATCATATCGCATACTTAAAAGACAGAATCAACAATGGAAATAAAGATTTTAAAATCATAGAATTTGACCTGTTTCATACGATGATTCAGGTGTTGGAGGAAGAAGGATATCTGGAAGCCTTCTTTGATCTGGAAAAAGACAATGGCTTTTTTGATATGGCAGACAGTCTGGTAGAGACATTGGGACTGGATGAAACGAACGAACTGAACCTGATTATCTCAAAGATTTTACAGGAAAATCTGACAGACAGCGTGATTTTTCTGACAGGAGTTGGAAAATGCCATCCGATCATTGCAAGCCATAATATTTTGAACAATTTACATCAGGTACTGGACAGTGTGCCGGTTGTGATGTTTTATCCTGGAGAATACAGCGGACAGGATCTGAAATTATTCGGAACGATGGATTCCAGAAATTATTACCGGGCATTCCGGCTTGTGTAAAACAAAGGAGAAGAAAAATGCAGATTAAAGAGATGTTTGAGAAACAGATTGACCGTGATATTAAGGGCGTAATCAAAGTAGGTCAGTCTGATGAAGAAAACGTATATCAGGAATTGGACGAATATGTAGTAACAAAAGAACTGTTAAAACATTTCCGTGATTTTTTCGATAACTATGAAAAAGGGATCAATAATAATACGGACAAAATGGGTGTCTGGATCTCCGGCTTCTTTGGAAGTGGTAAATCTCACTTCTTAAAGATTCTTTCTTATCTGTTAAAAAACAGTGTGGTAGAAGGAAAGAGAGCCATCGAGTACTTTACAGACGGAAAGAAAATCGATGATCCGATGCTGATTGCCAAAATGACCAATTCCGGAACTATTTCTTCTGACGTCATGCTCTTTAATATTGATTCCAAAGGATCTGCAAAGGTTGGATCAGGAAAAGAAGCTATCGTGGAAGTTTTCATGAAGGTATTCAATGAAATGCAGGGATACTGTGGATCTATTCCATATCTTGCAGAATTTGAACGCCAGTTGGACAACGAAGGCAGATTTGAAGAGTTCAAAGAGAAATTTGAAGAGATTGCAGGGGCACCATGGGAGAAAAAGAGACAGGCCTTTGCTGTTATCCAGGATAAAATCGTAAAAACGATCGTAGCGATGGACTTCATGAGCGAAGAAGCAGCTCGTAACTGGTGTAAAAATGCAAAGGGAAGCTATGACCTCAGTATTGAGAAGTTTGTATCTCTGGTCAAAGAGTACTGTGAAAAAAAAGGACCGAACCATCATGTTATTTTCCTTGTGGATGAGATTGGACAGTATATTGCGGATGATACACAGTTAATGCTGAATCTGCAGACTATCGTAGAAGATCTGGGAACTGCCTGCAGAGGAAAAGCATGGGTCATCGTTACCAGCCAGGAAGATATTGATTCTATCACAAAGACAAAAGGAAATGACTTCTCCAAGATTCAGGGACGTTTTGATACCAGATTATCTCTGTCTGCATCCAATGTAGATGAAGTTATCCGGAAACGTATTCTGGAGAAAAATGAGATTGCAGAGTCTGCATTGAAGCTGTTATATGAGCAGAAAGAATCCATTATTAAGAATCTGATCACATTTACAGCAGATACAGCAGATAAAAAATTATATACAGATAAAACAGATTTTGCAGACTGCTATCCGTTTATTCCATACCAGTTCAACTTACTTGGGCAGGTACTGACGGCCGTGCGTACTCATGGAGCCAGTGGAAAACATTTATCTGACCAGTCCCGTTCTATGTTAGCACTGTTCCAGGAATCTGCAATTCGATTAAAGGATAGCCAGGAAGGTGTACTGGTACCGTTTAGCTATTTTTATGATCCACTGCATAAATTTATTGACCATCAGCATAGTCAGGTTATTACCGATGCAGAAGACAATAGCAGACTGGACGAGTTCGATGTAGAATTGCTGAAAGTGCTGTTTATGATTAAATACGTCAAAGAAATCAAAGCAAATGTAGATAACCTTACTACGTTGATGATCTCCAATATTGACGATGATCGTATTGAAATCCGTGGAAAGATCGAAGAATCCTTAAAGAAGCTGATCCGAGAGACACTAGTACAGAAAAATGGAGGAATCTATATCTTCCTGACCAATGAAGAACAGGAAATCAATAATGCCATCAATAACGAATCAGTAGAAATGGGTGAGATTATCGGAGAGGCATCTACCGTAATCTTTGAGGAAATCTTTACAGACAAGAAATATCGTTACAGCAGCCGTTATTTATTCCCATTCAACCAGAAGGTAGATGATCGTTACTTCAAGGGAAATCAGTCCAATGATATCGGAGTATCCATCATCACACCATATGGGGAAGATTATCCGGATTCTGCTCTGCGTATGCTTTCCGCACAGGAACATAGTGTGATTGTAAAATTACCGAACGATAGTACCTTCCTGGATGAGATTACCGATTCTATCAAGATCTATAAGTTCCTGAATAAAAATGCTTCTGGCGCAAGAGGAAGCTTTGACAGCATCCGCCGTGCAAAAGAAGATGAACGTATTGAAAAGAAAGACCGTATTCGTATCTTTATTGAAGATGCCCTGAAACATGCAGATATTTATGTGAACGGAGATAAAGCAAATATCTCAGCCAAAGAACCGGCAAGTCGTATCAATGAAGCACTTGGCAAGCTGGTTGCCATGCAGTATAACAAGCTGACCTATATGGAGACTGCACCGGAGCTTTCTGATATCGCTGCAGTATTCAATGGCAATGATGGACAGCTTTCTTTCCTTGGAACCAGTGATACTACACCGAATAAATTAGCACTGGAAGAAGTGATTCAGGTCATCGGTCTTAACAATGCAAGACATATGAAGACTTCTCTGAAATCTCTGCAGGATAAATTCGGGGCAGCTCCGTATGGTTTTGATCCGAAAGATGTGCAGTGGTTGGTTGCCATGCTCTTTAAGATGGGGAGAGTTTCCCTTACCTATAACAGCCAGAGTTTATCCATGTTGTCCAATACAAAAGATGAACTGGTACGTTACCTGACAAAACGTGAATTTGTCGAGAAACTGCTCATTGATATCAGGGAGAGAGCAACAGACGGACAGATCCGTTCTGTAAAAGAAGTATTGAAAGATTATTTTGGTTTCTCCGTATCCAGTGATGATGACGATACTATTATGAGAAACTTTAAGAATAAAGCACAGGATAAGCTGGAAACATTTGGTGAAATCATGATTGAATATCGTGTAAATCCGAAGCTGCCATGTAAATCTCTGATGCAACAGGCGAAGAAGAATCTGGAAGAACTTCTGTCCATCAAAGAGCCGGTAGAGTTCTTTAAAACAGTGGATAAAAAGCGAGATGATCTGTTAGACGATGCAGATTATACTGCACCTGTATTTGACTTCTTCAAAGGTGGTCAGAAAAAGATCTTTGAAAAAGCCCTGGAGCAGATCCAAATGTTTGAAAACAGTAAGACCTACGTCAGGGAACAGGAAATCATGGATAATGTTGCTCAAATGGAATCCATTGTGACAGCAAAAAATCCATTTAGCCAGATTCAGAAACTGCCGGATATGTCTATGAAGTTCGTACAGCAGTATGGAGCCTTACTGGAAAAAGAAGCAGAAGAGATGCGTCCGATTGTGGACGATGATCTGGAGAAGGTATTACATACGCTGGATGAAAAAGAATTTGCCTCTGTATTTCGGGATAAGTTCGTCAATGCTTTTGCAGAATTGAAGCAGAAGCTGGATACATCCCATGAGATTGCAGCAGTGAAAAACATCAGGCTGGAAAGTGATACATTAAAGCTTCGTTGCATGGATGAGATTACAGAATATGAAGAAGCACATCGTCCCAAACCGGTACAGCCTGTACCTCCGGTAACACCACCTACAGGTGGTGGTCATACAGAACCACCGAAACCGGTAACACCGCCAGTGCAGCCAAAACCAAAGAAACGTAAGAACGTATCCATTAGTAACGTGGCAGGTGCGAGAACCTATTCGATTGAAAGTGAACAGGATATTGATAAGTTTCTGGCAGAAATGAAGAAAAAATTATTAAACGAGCTGGATGAAAATACGATTATTACATTAAGCTAATCATTCCAGCGGGAGGAAACAGTACATGAACAAGAATGCGATAAAGAAATTTGCCATAGAAGCAAGAAAGAAACTGATTGATTCTGTTACAGATAAAGCCGGTATGCTTGGCATTACAGAAAAATCATGCAGTGAACCGATTACTAAGGGAGCAGACTTTGAAGTATACCAGACGGTTGCAGGAACAGAAGTAACATTGAATAAAAGACAGTGTGAGCAGAGAAGAAGACTGGTATCTCAGATTGAATCCCGTGGATTTGAGGCAGTTGTAGAAGAAGTAGCTTATACCTGGTTCAACAGAATCTGTGCGATCCGTTTTATGGAAGTGAACGACTATCTTCCAAACAGAGTTCGTGTACTTTCTTCCGAAAAAGAAGGGAAGATGGAGCCGGATCTTGTGACGCAGGCACCGGATGTGGATTTAGACCTGACTGCACAGGAAAAAGAAGAAATTATCAACTGGAAAATGAGTGGTACATCAGAAGATACGGATAAACTGTATTGCAAATTATTCTTGAAGCAGTGTCATCAGTTGCATGACATCTTGCCGGGACTTTTTGAGGCAGACTCTGACTATATGGAATTGTTGTTTGGTATTTCCTATACCAATAAAGATGATGTCATCTATATGCTGGTAAATCCGGAAACAGGTATTCCGGAAGCAGATTTTAATGTATCTACACTGGATGAAGAAGGCAATCCAACTGGACAGGTGGAGATTATCGGATGGCTGTATCAGTATTACAATACAGAATTAAAAGATGATACCTTTGCAAAGCTGAAAAAGAACGTAAAAATCACAAAAGAGCGAATTCCAGCAGCAACTCAGCTTTTCACGCCAGACTGGATTGTGCGTTATATGGTAGAAAATTCTGTGGGAAGAATCTGGATTGAACATTTACGGGCAGTGGATCCAAGTACAGATGAAAAAGCAACTGCAGAAAGATTCGGATGGAAATACTATCTTTCGGAAGCAGAGCAGGAAGAGTCTGTCAATGTAAAACTGGCAGAAATCCGTACCACATACAAAGATTTGAAGCCTACGGATATTACCTGTATTGATCCATGTATGGGAAGTGGACATATCCTGATTGCTATGTTTGATGTGTTGATGGATATCTATGAAAGTGCAGGATATGACAAACGAGAAGCGGCATTTGAGATTGTAGAGCATAATATTCATGGACTGGATATTGACCAGAGAGCATATCAGCTGGCATATTTTGCAGTTATGATGAAAGGTCGTGGTTATAACAGACGATTCTTGCGTGGAAGAGATGAAAAACCAGGGCCGAAAGTATATGCGATTGCGGAAAGCAATGAAATAAATCGGAATCATCTGCAATTTTTCGGAACACATTTAAGTGAGCAGGAAAGAAATCTGGCGGTTATGCAGATAGAAGGACTGCTGGATACATTTAAAGATGCCAGAGAATATGGATCTATCTTGAACGTAGATGCATGTGAGTGGGATGTGCTGGAAAGATTTGTAGATGATTTGGGTACAACTGGACAGATTTCATTTGAGAGCGTAGGAAGTGAAGAGACACAGGAACAGTTGAAAAAGCTAGTAAAAGTGGCAAAAAATCTGGGACAGAAATATGATGCGGTAGTAACGAATCCACCATATATGGGAGCTTCTGGAATGGGAGCCAAATTATCAAAGTATGTGAAAGATAATTATTCTGATAGTAAGAGCGATTTGTTTGCTGTATTTATCGAAAAGTGTGGTCATATGTCAAAGAAAAATGGCTATCAGGCAATGATAACACAACATGCATGGATGTTCTTGTCAAGTTTTGAAAAATTGCGTGTAAAGATATTGGAAACAGATATTGTCAATATGGTACATCTTGGTGCAAGAGCATTTGAGGAAATTGGCGGTGAAGTAGTACAGACAACATCGTTTATTTTGAGAAAGAGTCATATTGCGGATTATAAAGGAAAATACTGTCGATTGATTGATCCGGTTTCTCAGCAGGGAAAAGAAGAAATGTTCTTTGCCGGGGAAAATCGTTATATAGCAGACCAGACTAATTTTTCAAAAATTCCAACTATGCCCATTGGTTATTGGATTAGCAATCAAATTTTCAAAGCATTAAGTGGAACTTTAGCATCAGACTTTGCTGATTTTTGTAAAGGAATGGACACAGGCGATAACAATAGATTTTTAAGATTATGGTTTGAAATCAATAGAGAGCGTATGAATTATCCTCAAAAATGGGTTCCATACAATAAAGGTGGTTCATATAGAAAGTGGTATGGAAATAATGAATATGTAGTTAATTGGGATATGGACGGTATGGAAGTTGTAAATTTCAAAGGTTCAAATATAAGAAATAAAAGATTTTATTTGAAACCTGGAATTACATGGTCGGCAACTGCTTCTGGCCCATTTTCTTGCAGATACTGTTTTGGCAATTTTATTTTTGACTCTAAAGGATGTATGGCGTTCACATCGGATAATAATAGATTGCGTTATTTGATGGGGGCGATGAATACAAAACCATTTTCAAAATTTATGCAAGTAGTATCACCCACCTTAGATTATAATCCGGGACCTGTGAGTCGAGGAGCAGTAATATTTGAAGAAGGGCATGATGATATATATAAAGATGTTGACGAAAATATTACAATATCAAAAGCAGATTGGGATGCCTTTGAAACTTCATGGGACTTTCAGCACCATCCGTTTCTTTGTAAGGTTTCTACTATTGCTGAAGCCTTTGAACAGTGGCGGGCTGAATGTGACGAACGCTTTAACCAGCTGAAAGCTAACGAGGAAAAATTGAACCGTATTTTCATTGATATTTATGGTTTGCAGGATGAGCTGACACCAGAGGTGGAGAATAAGGATATTACTGTCCGTAAGGCTGACATTGGCAGGGATATTCGCTCTTTCATTTCCTATGCGGTTGGCTGCATGTTTGGACGTTATTCTCTTGATGAAGACGGTCTAATCTATGCCGGTGGTGAATGGGATAATAGTAGGTATAAGACATTTCTTCCAGATGATGATAACTGTATTCCAATCACAGATGAGGAATATTTCTCAGATGATATTGTTGGTCGTTTCATAGAATTTGTCAAGACAGTTTATGGTGCAGATACATTAGAAGAAAATCTTGATTTTATTGCAAATGCATTAGGAAACAAAGGTGATACTTCCAGAGAAGTCATCCGTAATTATTTCTTGAAAGATTTTTATGCTGATCATCTGAAAGTATATCAGAAGAGACCGATTTATTGGTTGTTTGATAGTGGAAAACAGAATGGTTTTAAAGCATTGATTTATATGCACCGATATGATGCAGATACAGTTGGACGGGTAAGAACCGATTATTTGCATCGTGCACAGAAATATGTAGAAACTGCTATGCAGAGTGCTCAGTATACCATTGACAATGCATCATCAGCTTCAGAAAAATCAAAGGCAACAAAAGCAGTGACAAAATATACAAAACAGCTTGCAGAAATGAAGATTTATGACGAAGCTATTGCGCATATTGCAAATAAGAGAATTGAGATTGATCTGGATGATGGTGTGAAAGTAAATTATGAGAAATTCAAGGGTGTAGAAGTTGCACAGGAAGGAAAGAAAACTTTAAAGGTAGATCTTCTGGCAAAACTTAAATAATGAAAGATTAAAGAACTGTGGAAAAGAGAAAATGTAATGGTATTACAAGAGCGAGATTATACAAAATTTATTAGCGAAGAAGAAAAAAGTGCTTTTGAACTGGAAACGCAAATAGTAGGTAGAAAAGGGATAAAAAATAATAGAGAATTTCCAAGATTTTCTCATCCAGATGAAGCCGTTAGAGAATTTATATGGCATAAACGATCATTATTTCCAAATAATTATCTGCATTTATTAGAATATAAAAAATTAGATTTTGATGAAGAAGCAGATAATTATCATAAGATTATTTATGAAGCCAAAAATGAGCAGGAAATACAGCAATATATAAAATTAAATCATAAATGGTTTATTCCTGGATCCATATTTTTAGATTACAATTTCGGTCATCATGATGCGTATTTGTTTCCAGAACAGAAACTGGGGAATGAATACGCTGCTGATTATATGCTATTAGGAAAGAGTTCAGATGGATATAGTATTATCTTGGCTGAATTTGAAAAAGCAGATGTTCCATATTGTCGTACTACAGACAATATGGAAAGCGAAAGTGTAAGAAAAGGAATTACACAAATTAAAGATTGGCAAAGATGGATGGGACAATGTCGGGATTATTTCTTGAAGAATATTGGATTATCACAAAAAGGAATAGATGTTCCAATATATAGAATATTCTACTATTTGGTAGTGAGTAGAAGAGATTATATGAATGAAACGGTATGTGATATTAGAAGTCAAACGATGTATGATATGCACAATGTAAAAATAGTAACTTTTGATAGATTGGAAGATAACATCCGAAAATTGAAATCGTATCATTCATGGTAACGAAGCATAAATTAGAATAAAATAGTCTATGACCGCAGTATTTGTGTATATGGAGCGAAAAAATGTAACTGAAATGTGAACACGCATATAATTGGAGGGAACGGAAAAAGATGAATTTAGTCATTAAAAATTGCAATTGCATAAATCAAGCCGATATATCTATTGAACCAAATTGTCTTAATATAAAATATGCAATGAATGGTACCGGTAAGTCAACCATAAGTAAGGCAATTTTATTAAAATCTCAAGACGAAGATGCACTTAAGGAGAAATTACGTCCATATGGAAAGGACGAAGAGTCGGATGAACAACCAGAAGTATCCGATATACCATATACAAAGGTTAAAGTATTCAATGACAGTTATGTCAGCACAAAAGTTTTAGCAAAGGAGAATTTTTTCGATAATCCGTATATGATTTTTTTGAATACGGGAGAATGTGACGATTTAGAGAATAAAATTAAAGAAATGCTTGATGATTTGCAAGAAGCAATACAGAATGTTCACAATTTGGATGGTTTGCGGAACATGTTTAATTCATATTTTACAATCTTTAAGTTGAAAGGAGATTCTATTGCAAAGACAGGTGGCGTAGGAGAATTACTAAAAGGAAATGGGAGTGGATTTGAAAGGTATCAAGAACTTGAAAGTTATAAGCCATTTTATAATAATAAAAACATGAAAACAGTGTCAACTTGGGCAAAATGGAGAAGAGATGGAATTGATAAGATTGTAGAAGATCATTGCCCTTTTTGTACAAAAGAATTGGCACCAGAAATGACTGAACAGAATCAGGTTATTGAGAAAGTATTTAAAAATTCTGCATTATCAACAGCAAATGCTGTTTTGGAATATTTGAAAAATGCAAGTGAATCCGGATTTATTGATGTAAATGCAATTAATGAAATTGAGGATTATATTGGAGATGCAAGCAAATCAGCAGAACTTTGTGCAGCATTATCAAGATTAGGAACAGAAACACATTATTTGAACAATAAATTGGATGAAATATTACTCTTTCGCCCTATGAATGTAACGCATGAGCAGTTAAACAAAATAGAAGAGAGTTTAGAAAAATTAAAAATCAAAAAGACGATGATTGATAAATATTATTGTACGCCATCTATTTATGAATTGGTAGATATGATTGAAATTCGGGTAAATGTGCTTAAAGAAAATACACGAAAATTAAAGGGACTATTTGAAGCTCATGAGAAAAAACTTAATCAAATTGTGGAACATCAAAAAGAAGATATAAATGAATTTCTGGCTTTAGCAGGTTTTCCGTATGAATTTGAGTTAGCACCCGACGGAGAAAAGAAAGCAAAAGCGTATTTAAAGCCATCAAGTGAGGTAATAGAACGTGTGCTCACACCAGCAGAACATTTAAGTTGGGGAGAAAGGAATGCTTTCTCATTAGTCATGTTTATGTTTGAAGCTTTAAGTGAAAATGCAGATTTAATTGTATTGGATGATCCAATTTCTTCTTTCGATACAAATAAAAAATTTGCTGTAATTAGAAGAATGTTTGATAATCAAAAGAAAAGCTTTAGAGATAAAACAGTTTTGTTGTTAACGCATGACATGCAACCAATTATTGATTATGTAAAGAACAATACCTTTTCAAGAATGGGAGTAACAACAAAAGTGAATGCAAAGTGGCTTTACAATGCAAATGGCCGAATAACGGAAACTACAATAGAAGAAAATGATTTAAAAAATGTAGTAGAATTAACAAATATAATATGTATGGATAATTCATATCCAATGCATGTAAGAATTGTTAACTATAGGAAATATATTGAATTGACAAAAACAAATTGCAAAAATACTGCTTCATATCAAGTCCTTTCTAATTTGATTCATGGCAGAGCAATACCAACGGAAGACGATGATATTACGCAATTAGATCAAACTGTAATTATTCGTGGATGCAATGAAATAAACGATAAATTAGGAAACTTTACATATGGAGATTTGCTTTCGTTGGTTACCGATGAAAAATTAAAGAATGAAATTGCAAGCGGAAATGATTATTCGAAAGTTATGGCATTTAGACTTTTATTTGAAAGACATAAAGAAGTATTTAAACGTTTAAGAATGAAAGAACCGGCGACATATAAATACATTAATGAAACAAATCATATTGAAAATGATTATGTATTCCAATTAGACCCAATGAAATTTTATTCGATACCAACCTATTATTTACAGAAACTTACAGAAGCTATAAATGAAATTTAAGATGTATAATATTGGTTTTAAAATGAGTATTTTGATGGATTTAGGGAATTGCTATTGATACTTACAATTGAAACCAGATACTTTTGTTAGAAAAGTTTTAAAAGTTTTGTCAAATAGGTCATAATGACGGATAAAATGGTAGTATATCGTCATAGATAACTCAAATAATGAGGTGATGTTGAATGAAATTAAAAAGTATTAAAATTAAAAATTATAGATGCTTTAAAGAAGCAGAGATTGATTTTGATGATCATATCACATTGGTGGTTGGTAAGAATGGAGCAGGTAAGACGGCAATACTGGATGCAGTAGCTGTCTCAGTCAGTACCTTTTTATTAGGTATTGATGGCGGTGTAAGCAGAAGCATTTTAAAGGATGATGCCAGATATGAGTTCCATGATTTAAACGGAACGATTGATCCACAGCACCAGTTTCCGGTAAGCATTGAGAGTACTGGTGCTTGTCTGAATCAGCAAAATGTGAAATGGATTCGTTCTTTGAATTCTGAAAGTGGCAAGACAACCATCAAAGATGCGGGTGAATTGACAGGTCTTGCGAAGAAAGCACAGAATCAGATTATGACAGGAGATAAATCCCTGGTACTTCCTCTGATTTCTTATTATGGAACCGGACGTTTATATGCTCAGAAAAAAGAAAAGAGAAACTTGAAATCTTTAACAGAGTTTAAACGTCAGGTGGGCTATGTGGATTGTATGGCTGCAGAGTCAAATGAAAAGCTGATGTTGAACTGGTTTCAGATGCAGACTCTGAAAAGCCTTCAGGAGCAGCAGAAGACGGGAATACTGGACAGGCCATTGCTTCTGAAAACGGTCGAGAAAGCAATCTGCAGAAGTTTTGAGAGAATCAGCGGGGCACGAAATGCTAGCCTTATCTTTGATCTTGATACCCATAGACTGGTACTGGAATTTGAATCCGCAGATGGAAATGCACAGAAATTTGCAATGGATGAAATGAGTGATGGATATAAGAACACACTTAGTATGATCGGTGATATTGCCTACCGTATGGCAGTGTTAAATCCTACATTGGGAGATCAGGTGTTGGAAAAAACACCTGGTGTTGTACTGATTGATGAAATTGATTTACATTTGCATCCGCAGTGGCAGCAGACGATCTTAAGCGACCTCCATGCAATTTTCCCGGAAGTTCAGTTTATTGTCAGTTCTCACGCTCCGGCAGTTATCAACTCTGTTCCAAGAGAACAGATCCGGATTCTGGATCATGGGGAAATCTATATGCCTGTGGCACAGACTTATGGAAGAGATGCAAATTCCATATTGCGGGAGGTTATGAAAGTATCAGAGCGTCCGGCTGACATCAAGCATCGTATGGACTTATTCTATGCGTATATGGATGACAATAATTACAAAGAAGCAGATAAGGTTTTGACGGAGATGGAAGCAATTGTCGGAACAACAGATCCGGATATTGCGGCAGCAAGGACATCTCTGGATTTGGAGAGAATATTGGGGGAATAGAGTATGATCGTTATAAAAAGAGGAAAAGAACCCAATAGTCTTCTGAAATTCCGCAAAGAAAATCCGGATGCGGATTATGAGACCGATATGCCTACAGATGTATTAAAAGACATCCGGGAACAGATGTGGGAAGAACAGAGATGCCTGTGTGCATATTGTATGAAGAAGATTGAGGCTCCAAGTGTTGTGAGAATTGAACATTGCAGGCCGAGACATCCACAGGACGAGCAGGAACATGATAAAAAAGCAACGCTAGACTTTAAATGGATGCTTGGCGTGTGTTATGGAAACAGTCTGGTGCGAGGCGTGAAGCCAGAAGATAAAACCTGTGACGCACACAGGGGCAATACAGAGCTTACAGTGAATCCGTTTGATGAAATGTCTGTCAGAAAGATTAAGTATAAAGCGGATGGCAGCATTTATTCAGAGGATGCGGAAATCAATAAAGACGTGACAGAAACATTGAACTTGAATTGCCAGGCACTTTCTTTACCACAGACACGGAAAAATGTTTTGATGGCAGAGAAGAACAGAATCATGAGAAAATGCAAAGGCAAATCTCAGGATGCATTCATGCGTGAACTGGAACGTACTTATATAAGTCTGGTGCAGGAAAGAAATTTGACACCGTATTGTGGAATTATTATTTCCTGGCTTGAGAGCAAATTGAAGATATCATAAACTGTGCAGGTATTTAGCAAAAATAAACTTGAAGGTGAAAAGATGGATTTACAAAATATACAAGATCAGTTAAATACTGAATTTTCCAAAGAAGATACCCGGATTATATTCTGGTTTGATGATAAAGGAGAATATGAAGACGAGGTATCGGAATTACAGCTGGACAATGCAAAGTTACATATTCTGGATGGTACGAACTGGTTCTATTCCAAATGGTTATTGAATGAATCAGATACAGAGAGCAAGTATCTTGTATATGCACCATTTCCAAAACCAAGTGATGCAGAAAATCCATTGGCAGATATGTATTATTACTCAATCCCGTATTACACGGACCGGGTATCCCAGATGTCACAGGAGATTGGAATTGATAACCGATTTAAAGAACATCTGGCACAGTACAGCAACTTCTGGAAAAACAAGAATCGTATTGAGAAATTTAAAGAACTCGGCATAGACCATTTCAATGTGGAAACCATTGATATTGGTCTTATTGCCGTACTTACAGATATGAAGACTCCGAACTTTGAAGAAATTACAAGACAGTTGTTATTAAACGACAGCGAAGGATACATGAAAACACTTGAGGATAACGGACTTTTAGAAAAATTCTGGGAATTATGTGAAAAATATTTTGGATATCAGTCTGAAGATCCGAATGTAGATGATCTGGCAGCATGTATGCTCTTGACTTATGCATCAGTAGCGTTGAAAGATACGCTGCCGGCTGTTTTGAAATCTTATGTATTAAAAAAGAAGAATGATGTGGTCGTATTTGTTCGGAATATGATGGACAATGTACTTTATCAGGATGCATATGATGTATTATCAGAAAAAGTGGACAAGACGTTACGAGTAGTGAGCAGAATCAGAGACGAACTGAAAAAGGATGCGGACAAATCAAAAGATCAGTCTGCACAGCTTCTGGATATTGCAAATTGCGATGCTTTCCGGGAACTGGATAATATCTTAATTGACTGGGCGCTGGATCAGTTGAAGGATGAAATCCTGGATGCTCAGATTGATGGTATGAATATTGCGCAGATTGCAGAGCAGCGGACTGCAAAGTCCTGCCATTTTGGAAATGTATATAAAAACGAATATCAGGCAATCAAGTATGCTTATCAGATGATGAAGGCGGTATCTGTTTTGGAAATGACCAGTGATATCAAGGCTATGGTGGCAGATTATCAAAAACAGACATATTTGGTTGATTCTTATTATAGATGGTTTTACAGTGCCTATGATTATATTGAAGATGCAGAGAGATTTTCAAAGGTAAGAGAGCGCATTGAGAATATGTATTCCTTTACTTATTTGCAGAAAGTAACACCTAAGTGGAATCAGGAGCTGACAGATAATCTAATGGCAGATACCGGATTAAAACGTCAGGAAGACTTTTATCGGAACTACCTGAAGGCGTATGAAGGTAAGAACCGTGTCATTGTCATTATTTCGGATGCTTTCCGGTATGAATGTGCAAAAGAATTGATGGAACGATTGGAACTGGATGAAAAATGTACTCCAAAATTGGATTGTATGATAAGCAGCCTTCCTTCGGTAACATCAGTGGGAATGGCAAGCCTTTTACCGCACAATGAGTTACAGGTAGATGAAAAATTGAATGTTACAGTAGATGGACAGAGTTGCGGTGATCTGACATCCAGGGATAAGATTTTAAAAGCACAGAATGAGAATAATGTAGCGTTATCGTTTGATGATTTGATTAATGCTAATCAGGAGCGACTTCGTGAACTTTTACAGGGAAGGAATATTGTTTATATTTATCATAATCAGGTAGATGCCAGAGGAGATAAGCCTGCAAGTGAGAATGAAGTGTTTAAAGCCTGTGAAGAGGCGATTGAAGAAATCCATCGTTTAGTGCACAGATTGACGATGTATTTGTCAGCACCGAAATTCTTTATTACAGCGGATCATGGATTTTTGTATAAACGAGATAAATTACAGGAATATGATAAGGTCTCTTATGACAGAGAAATTTGCACTTGCACAAATAAACGTTTTCTGATTACAACACAGCGAACGAAAGATCCGGGAATGAGATCAAGAGCGATGACTTATTTAAGGAATTCATATGTTACTACACCGATAGGTGCTGATATCTTTAAGGTTTCTGGCGGAGGACAGAATTATGTACATGGTGGATCTTCTTTGCAGGAGATGTTGCTTCCGGTTATTGAGCTGACAACAAATACAAAATTTGTAGCGTATAGTTATGTTGATGTGATTTTGACATCAGCAAATCGAAAAGTGACAAATCTGATTACTTACTTTGATTTTATCCAGACCGAGAAAGTAACTGACACTATGAAGGCAAGAAGCCTGGTGGCATACTTTACGACAGAAGATGGAGAAAAGATATCTTTTGATGTACCGATTGTGGCAAATAGCCGGGAAGACGCACCGAAAAAGAGAACCTTCCATGAGAAATTTACATTGAAGTCCAGAGAATATAAGTATGGTGACAAGTATTATCTGGTACTGGCAGATGCAAATGATGAGAAGAATATTCTGCAGCAGTATGAATTTATGATTGATATTGCATTTGTGGATGATTTTGGATTTTAGGAGACAATTTAATGCGATTTAATAAACATCAACGCGATATAATAAAAGCTATAAACAATAAAGAAGTATATGATATTGAAAGCTTTGTGAAAAAATTTAATTTATATGAACATTTTATTGTTGATAAAGAAAAAATAAAGAAGGCTTTTGATGAATCAGAATCAGGAAAAGTATATCCTGTAGATGTAGTAAAAAATGTGTTGGAACATGAAAATAAAAGGAGAATTAATGTTCCAGCAAAACTAGAATATACGGAAAATAAGAAAAAAGTTACATTTAATAATTGCTGTTATGAATATGATTTATGGGATGAAAAAGGCTTTTATATTGTAGTAGATTACGATGAAATTGTAGGATTTATTTCTTTATGGGAGTATTTAAAACGAGAATTGGATGTATTTGAGGTAGAAAAAGAAGTTAGTAAAAGTGAAATAGAGTTGTTTTTTAGAAAATATAAGAAAACAATCAATATGCCGAACGATACATATAATAACATACCCATTGTTCAAGAAGAACCATTTCAATTGATTGATAATAAGCTTCAGAAGAAAGTTGGAGAGGTCGACTACAATGTAGTGAAAAGAAATGCGTATAATTATATGGAAGAAGATGTTAAGGTTGATAATGAACAATTAAAGGTGTTTTCTAATTATTTGGATAAAAAGATTTTACCAACTCCTAGTTTAACAAAATACGTTTCAAATAAATACCGAACAGAAGATGAAAAAGCAACCAGGCTTTCTCTGATAATAGCCATTGTTTCGATTATTATTTCCATATGTTCATCTCTATTTTCAGTGTATGCTACGTTAAAAGTAGATCCATCGAATGATAACTTGAAAATCATTCAAGAAAAACTTGATGCATTAGAAAATAGTATTAGAGATGATATTGATAACAAGACTAAAATCGAAATTCAATTTAGCAAATAAAGAGGTGTGATATGGACGAGTTTAGTAGTGTACAAGAAAATACAACAGAAGACAAGCGAGAAGAAATAAAGCAAAAGCTCCGTCAATACTATGACGGACGTATTGTCCGTAAAGATTTAACAAAATCCATCCGTGAAGGAGCTAATGTTCCAGTCTATGTATTGGAATATCTCCTTGGACAGTACTGCAATTCTGATGATGAAGAGATCATTGAAGAAGGTGTAGAGAATGTAAAACGTATTTTGAGAGATAATTATGTGCGTCCGGATGAGGCACAGAAGATTCTCTCTCTTTTGCGTGAAAGAGGCAGCTATACAGTAATTGACCGTATTACGGTTGTACTGAATACAAAGGAAGATCGCTACGAAGCTACATTCTCTAATCTGGGTGTGAAAGGAATTCCGATTCACCCGGATTATGTGAAAGATTATGACAGACTGCTCTGTGGTGGTATCTGGTGTATCCTGCAGATGGAGTATGAATTTATTGAGGAAGATAAGAAGAATACACAGCCAATCCGTATCCGTAAGCTGACACCAATCCAGATGCCGCATGTAGACATGGATGAAGTGAGAAATGGAAGAAAAGCATTTACAAAAGAGGAATGGATGGATATTCTGCTTCGCTCTACAGGTTTGGAGCCGGAAAGTTTCAGTGAGAGAGCAAAATGGCTTTTAATTGCACGTATGATTCCGTTGGTAGAGAATAACTTCAACCTTTGTGAGTTGGGACCACGTTCTACCGGTAAATCTTACATATATGAACAGATTTCTCCGAACAGTATTCTGGTTGCCGGAGGACAGACAACCGTTGCCAACCTCTTCTACAATATGTCCAACCATACAGTAGGACTTGTAGGTATGTGGGACTGTGTGGCTTTTGATGAGGTTGCCGGTATTAAATTCAAAGATAAAGACGGTATCCAGATCATGAAAGGATACATGGCATCCGGAGCATTTTCACGAGGAAAAGCAGAGATTCAGGCAAAGGCTTCTATGGTATTTGTAGGAAATATCAATCAGAGCGTAGATACTCTTTTAAAGACTTCCAGCTTATTTGATCCATTCCCACCAGAAATGGGAACAGATACAGCATTCCTGGATCGTATGCATTGTTATATTCCTGGCTGGGAGATTCCGAAATATAGACCGGCTTCCTTTACCAACGATTATGGATTTATCACAGATTATCTGTCAGAGTTTATGCGTGAGATGCGAAAAGACAGCTACAGTGATCTGATGGACAAGTATTTCCGCCTTGGAAACAACTTGAATCAGCGTGATACCATTGCAGTCCGCAAGATGATTTCTGGATTTACGAAACTGCTGTACCCGGATGGAGAGGTAACAAAAGAAGAATTACGTGAGATCGTGGAGATTTCACTGGAACTTCGCCGCAGAGTCAAAGAGCAGTTGAAAAAGATCGGCGGCATGGAGTTCTATGATGTGAATTTCTCTTATACAGATAATGACAGCTTTGAAGAGCATTATGTTTCCGTTCCAGAGCAGGGCGGCGGCAAGCTGATCCCGGAAGGTATGGGAAAACCAGGATCGGTTTATACTGTTTCAAAATCAAAGACGGGTATGATTGGTTGTTATATGCTGGAAACTCAGATGATGCCTGGTAATGGAAAGCTGACCTGTACTGGCATTGGATCAGGAAAAGAACCGAAAGAAGCAACCAATACAGCGTTTAATTATCTGAAAGCGAATGGAAACCGTATTTCTGGTCAGATTAGTACCACTACAAAGGACTATATCATTAACTATCAGGATATGCAGGGCATTGGAATGACAGGAAATCTGGCATTGCCGACATTGATTGCGATCTGTTCCGCAGCACTTGGAAAGACACCATTGAACAGTCTTGCAATTCTTGGGGAGATCAGTATTGGTGGTACGCTGATCAAGGTAGATGAGCTGGCAAGTACCCTGCAAGTATGTTTGGACAGTGGGGCAAAGAAAGTTTTACTTCCGATTACATCTGCAGGAGATCTGGGAACTGTACCATCAGATTTGGTTGGTGCATTTAGCCTGATTTTCTATTCTTCCGCAGAAGAAGCAGTATTTAAAGCACTTGGCGTGGAATAAGGCTTGAACACAGCACAATAGTAGACAAGAAGGTGATGAGTTATTTTTGAACATGATTTTGAAGAGATGCTGCGGCAACACCAGGCATCTCTTGATGATAGAAAGAAATTTACTGCACTGGTAAAAGACTTATTTCCAGACCAGGCGAAGAATGTCAATTTACTGTTGATGGCATATAACATGGGAATTGCACAGGATATCCAGAATGCATCCCATATCAATAATACCTTTGCTTTCCGCTATGTGAAGCAGCTTATGGACGATTTTGGCATGAGCCGTGTCAATGCAGACTGGATTGTATCGGTGTGGTGTTCCTGCTATGGAGGAAAAGTTCTTGGAAAAGCCTGTGACATTTCCATTCAGAAGCAGGGAAGCGGACCGGCAATTCAGGGAGAACAGTCATCTTCTGGCAGATCCTATGGTGATCTTTTTACATATGAGAAAAGCCGCAGGGGAAAAGGTCTTGCAGTGACTGGATTCCGTGGGGATAAGAACAAGACGATTATTTTCCAGAACAGATCTGGGAATACGCCGGTAGTGGAGATTGCAGATGATAGCTTCAGCAATTCTCCGACCGAAGAAGCCATTCTGACAGAAGGAATAACGTATATTGGACGGAATGCTTTTTCTGGTTGTAACAAATTGCATCAGGTGGTATTGCCGATCAGTATCGAAGAAATTGAGGATTCAGCCTTTGAAAACTGCAGTAGTCTTAAATCAATCTCATTGCCGATGGCATTGAAGACAATCGGAGACGGTGCATTGAAAGGGACTGGCTTGCGGACCATCGAGATTCCGAAGAGTGTGTTCTGGTTAGGCGATGGACTGGTGGCAGATTGTCAGTCAATGGAGCATGTGACGATTCCAGAGAATATAGGAAGAATCCCGGATCGTATGTTTGAAGGCTGTACGAGTCTGAAAAAAGTGGAGTTACATGAAAAACTGGGAGCAATCGGTGAACGTGCATTTTTCGGCTGTAGTTCTTTGGATTTCATTGTAATTCCGGACAGTGTAAAGCAGATCGGGCAGGACGCATTTACCAATACAGACAAGCAGTTTATTATTCAATGTTCTTTTGGGTCTTATGCAGAAGAATATGCAAGAAAGAACAAATTTAAATATCAGCTGGTATAGCATGAGTTTCAGATTGTCGCCTGCTATGCGACAACGAAAGAGAAGATTTACGGTATATTGACTGGGTAAAGAGGTGAGAGGATGGGACTTTTTGATGCACTATTTGGAAATCGGAACCAGATTCCTACGGTGACAACGATTTTACCGGATGCAGCGAGACAGGAGATCATTGCAGGCAGACTTCCAATTTTAAACACAGACAAACTGTTCCTGAAACGTGGAGAAAAGATTCACTTTATTGATAAGGCAATCAATATGGAGCAGAAAACAGTGAAAGAGTTCCGTCATGTGGGAGGAAGTGCCCCAGGATTATTTGAGGGAACCAGATGGAGTTCCGGAAGAGGAAGAACGGTCGAGCATACAGAACTTGTGCAGCACCGGGGAATTCTATACATAACGAATCAGAGGATTGTGTTTCAAGCAACGGAATGGGGATTTGACAAGACTTATCGTTATCTGACCGCAATTACTCCATACAGCAATGCCTGCGAGATGCAGTTTGGAAATAAATCCTATTGCATGATCGTGGCGGATGGAAGTGTAGTAAATCAGGTATTGCAGTTGATCAAACAAAGGAGGCAGATACCATAATGGAAGGACAATTAAAAAATGGAACAATTCTCACTTCAGAGAGTGGAAACAAATATGAGGTAGTCAGTCTCCTGGGAGCCGGTGGGCAGGGAGAAGTTTATGATGTGAAATGTAGCGGTAATCATTATGCACTGAAATGGTACTTTAAGGGCAGTGCTACTGAGCGTCAGAAAAAGATTCTGGAAACAATCATTGCCAAAGGTTCACCAGATGAAAGTTTTCTCTGGCCTATGGAGCTGATTGTGCCGGCGAAAAGTGATCTGTATGGTTATATCATGCCTCTTCGACCGAAAAATTATAAAAGTATCGTGGATTTGATGAAGAAACGTGTGAATCCATCTTTTTATACGCTGTGCAGAACTGCTTTTAATCTGACCAGAGGCTACCAGAAACTGCACGCTATGGGAGCAAAGTATCAGGATATTTCTTTCGGAAACTTATTTTTTAATCCGGATAATGGAGATGTTTTGATCTGTGATAATGATAACGTATCTTTTGATAACAGCAAGCCAGGCGGAGTTCTTGGTACACCGGGATTTATGGCACCAGAGATTGTAAGAGGAGAAAAACGACCATCCAAAGATACAGACCGATATTCACTTTCGGTGCTGTTGTTCTATCTTTTTATGGTGAATCATCCGCTGGAAGGAAAACTGGAAGCAAGTATCCGCTGTATGGATATGGTAGCCAGAGTGAAGCTGTATGGTACAGATCCGGTATTTATCTTTGATCCGAATAATAAGACAAACAGACCGGTGAAAGGAATCCATGACAATGCAACGATTTACTGGCCGTTGTATCCGGAAAAGTTGCGTCAGATGTTTACAAGAGCATTTACAGTTGGACTGAACGAGCCAAGTAAGCGTATTACGGAGCCGGAATGGATGACGTTATTCTCTAACATGATGAGCGGAATGTTACAATGTTCCTGCGGTGCTCAGCTTTTCTATGATGAGGATTTGGAAGCAAAGAGTGTGGCACATACTTGTTGGAACTGCGGAAAGACAGTACAAGTACCTAATAAGATTATCATTGGAAAGAATCGGGTGCTGTTAAACCAGAATACGAAGCTGTTACATCATCATGTTTACGATGACTTTGATATGGATACCGTAGTCGGTTCAGTGGTTCAGAATCCGAAGAACCCGGCACTTTGGGGAATTCGAAATGAGGACAAAGTAAACTGGACTTACCAGAAAGCAGATGGCACGCAGATTCCGGTTGCCCCAGGAAAGACAGCTGGAATTGCAAAAGGTGTAAAGATTTTATTCCCTGAATCAACAGGGGAGTTCAAATAAGGATTGAGAAAATAATAAAAGCAGATGTGGGAGGGATTTACCATGGAAGTATTACAAAGACCAGGTGGAGAGTTAGCAACAAGACCAATTCATTTCTTTTGGGTAGTAGATTGTTCCGGATCTATGTATGGAGAGAAGATTGGAATCGTAAATAACACGATTCAGGAATGCATACCGGAAATGCGCTCTGCAGCGGATAATAATCCAAATGCACAGCTACTAATCCGTGCATTACAGTTCTCATCAGGAGCAAGCTGGATTACATCCAGTCCAGTGCCAGTAGAGGATTATGGATGGGAAGATATGGATGCCAATGGATTGACAGAAATGGGAAAAGCATTTGATCTTCTGGCAGCACAGTTAAGTATTCCGCCAATGCCGGAGAGAGCATTACCGCCGGTGATTGTACTTCTTTCAGATGGACAGCCGACAGATGATTATAAAAAGAGCATGGAGAAACTGAAAAAGCTGCCGTGGTTCCGGAAAGCAGTCAAGATTGCAATCTCCATTGGACAGGATGCAGATGATGAAGTACTGATTGAGTTTACTGGAAATAAAGAGCTTGTTCTGCAGGCGAATAATGCAACAGCACTTGCAAAGATGATTAAATGGGCATCTACCACAGCTTCTATGGTATCCGCACCATCAAGCAAGCCAATGAATTCGGTTGCAGCATCTACACCTGCAGCATCCGTATCCACGCCTGCAGCAGCATCAGGAGCTTCCGTAGCATCTGCACCGGCAGATGATCCGTTTGCACCGGCAAACAATGGGGCACCACTGGTACTTGATATGAGTAATATTCCAAATCCAGATGATTTTGATGAAGGAGCTGTCTGGTAAGAAGAGGAGGAGTCGGATGAAACGCTATATATGTGACGGAATCGTCAAGGGTGCGACTCACGTAAGAAACCAAATGCCTTGCCAGGATAATAAACGAATCGTAGAAATTTCAGACAAAATTGCGATCGTTGCAGTTGCAGACGGTCATGGAAGCTCCAAATGTCCCAGAAGTGACAGAGGTTCTATGATTGCTGTTAATTCTTTCTATGAAGTCATGAAGAACTACCTGAAAGTTTATGGGGAAGATGAAGCAGGACTTTCTAATCTGATCACTTTCCTTAACCGGGAAGGGGATATGCGGTTTGCTCAGGACGTATGTGAAGAGTGGCAGGCAAGGGTGAAACAGTCTTTTTATAAAAATAAAGTAGATGGAATGACCGATGAAGATGGAAATATCAAGTGGTCGTCTGTATTTTCATTGTATGGAACGACACTGCTTGGAATGCTGGTGACTGACAGCTTTGTATTTTCCTTTCAGATCGGAGACGGGGATATCAGTGCTGTGACAAAAGAAGAAGTCGAACCACTGGTAGAACCGGAGAAATTCCTTGGAACAGAAACCCATTCCCTGTCAAAACCAGATGCCTGGAGAAAAGCAGTAGCATCGGTGCGGAGACGGGAGATGGAAAGTGAAGAGCCATATATGTATATCCTTTCTACAGATGGATTTGCCAATAGTTATACGTCGGATGAAGAGTATCAGAAGACATGTAAAGACTATCTGCAGATGCTTCAGGAGCATGGAGCAGACACAGTGCAGGCAAATCTGAAAAATTGGCTGACGGAGACCAGTGAACTTGGGTGTGGAGATGATATTACGGTAGTGATGGTGTATTTTACAGGAGAGTAAGGGAGTCATAGGAAATGATTGTAGATCGCTATTATTATCATCAACTGAATAAACAAGAGCAGGCGATCTATAAGGTATTTTACAAAGGTGTGATGTCACATCAGGAGATTATTCCAATTCCGGTGCGTGGAGAATTCAGCCAGGAGAGTTTTGAGCGTATATTCATGGCAATGACGAGGGATAATCCATTGATTTATTTCTTGAATCAGTCCGCTTGTAGCACTGCCAGTGATATGTTTGGACGTCTTGCGATATGTCCGCAGTATTTTTTTACGAAAGAGAAGGTAAAAGAATATAATCGTAAAATTGAAAAAGTAGTAAATGAACTGGCAGGACAGCTGCATTTGCTGGAATGTAATGATTATGAAAAAGAACTTCGGGTGCACGACTGGATTTGTCGGAACATTGAATATGATTATGAAGGAGCCGATAAGGATAAAGTATCCAGAGTGATTGCTTCACACAATATTCTCGGTGTTTTTGCACATCATAAAGCTCAGTGCGAAGGGATTGCTAAAGCAGTAAAAGTTCTTTTAAATGCAGTCGATGTGAAGTGTATCGTTGTAACCGGTGATTCAATAAAAAGCGGACAGTGCGTGCCGCATGCATGGAATATTGTGGATATTGGTGGAGAACCGTATCAGTTAGATGTTACCTGGGATATAGGAGCAGTCAAAGCGAGAAAGATTATTTATGATTATTTTAATCTTACGGATAGTTTGATGAACTTGGAGCACAGATCGGAGAATATCCTTCCAAAATGTAATAAAAGTAGTGCGAATTATTTTGTTAAAGCTAAGTGTGATTTTCATACTCGTTATAGATTATCAAGACATATACAGAAGCAGATTGAACAAGGGAAAAAAGAGATTTTCTTTCGAATAAATGGGATGTTAAAGAAAGAGAATATTATTGATATGGTAGATGCCATTTTACGTCAGAAGCATCAGAGTACCGAAACAACAAGAGTTGGTTTTTCATATAGTTCAAATGAAAAAATCGGTGTTTACTATATAAGAATTAATTAGAAACAAGTGGGGGAGAAAGTATGTGGCATACCACAGAGATCGCTGATATAATGGCGAAAATAACAAATGACTATGGGTATAGTGTGTTCAAAAACAGAAAACTGTGTGTTGCTCTTTGTGGTGATTTGTTTGCGAAATATGAAAGAGAAAAACAGATATTTCAAATGTTATTTCAAGCAGGACTTGGTGAAGTAATAAATGACGCACCTTTTAAAACAGAACAGGAATTAAAAATCGGGCTTGCACGTGTGGATAGTTTTTTACAAAAACAGGCAATTGAACAGGAGGCTAGAATACATGTAATAGAAATAATGCAAAAATCCTTTACAAAAGTTAATAGTTTATCTGGAATTAATATGTTTCAGCCGCAAGTTACAAGATCCTATAATGAATTGCATTTTCGATTGCTAATTCCAGAAGTTCAAGAATATGCGGATCGTATCGAACTTTCTACGAAGTTTATGTATAAAGAAACGGGAACGGATGTTGATACTGTATTTGAAAAAGCAGTATATACAGATCGTGTAAATGATGTACATGAATCTCAAATGGACTATTGCTTATTGCCACGTAAAAAGACCAGAAGCTTTAGAACTACAATTTCAAATGAAGGTAATAAGATGTTCTTGACGGATGCTGTGGTTGAATTTACTTTTCTTTGCAGTAATTACAAGAAAGTGATAATTTCTTATCAAATAGACAAAGAAAGAAAGCTGAAGTTAACAAAAATCTCCATATACAAAATGACAGTAGATGAATATGAGAAGACATGTGGGATAATTAATATGCTTCTTAAAGCAGATGCTGTTTCAAAAGAAGAGGGTAAAACAGAAATCCATTTAACACAGTTATCAGAAGAAGAACCAACGTATTTAAGTGCAAGTATACAAGAATATTCAGATGCCTTGCGTCGTGAGATTTACTTTCTAAAGATGGGGCGTGGAAAAAAATATAAAATTGTAAATGGTGCAAAAATCAATAAGGATGACAAAGGAATTTATACATATTCTTTTGAATTGGAAACAGAATTGCATCTACCAGATGATGCCCCAGTTGTGATAGATACGAATAGTGGTTTTCATGCAGTTGGTACTGTTTTAGTATGTGAGGACTTCCAGATTTTGCTCTTGTTGGATCATGATGTAGGAGAAAAGGTGCTAGCTGCGTATTTGATGGTAGAACCATGGAAATTATTGGAAGCATTGAATAAGAGAATAACTACTCTAAATCCATCTATACATAAAATTGCAATTGCTCTTTTGGAACAGGGTCCAAAGCTATCAACAACTGAAGATATTTCCACAGTAGCAAAAGGGCAACCAGAAGTTTTACGTAAACTGGAGCAGGATAATATTGTGGCAGTATGGGGACCGCCGGGTACCGGAAAAACATATACCATGTCACAGATAGCCAAAACTTATGTAAAACAAGGAAAAACAGTTTTAATCGTTTCACATAGTAATGTTTCAGTAGATGGAGTTGTAAAAAAGATTGTTGAGTTACTTGATGTAGATATGGAGCCGGATTTAAAAGCTGGAAAAATTCTTCGTTATGGATATGTGCGTGACGAAGAGCTTTCAAAACATCCATATGCTACTTCTTTTAATTTTACATTGAGCAAGTGCAAAAGCCTTGCTGCTGACTTAGACGAACTTACTTTAAAAAGAGACGAATTAAAGGCTAAGAAAAAAGAAAAAACAGAAGAGTATGATGGAATAGAAAAAAAGATTAAGCGTATAAGGAATGAAATACGAAAAGAAGAAAAAAGATATGCGGAACGAGCACAGCTAATAGGAACGACAATCTCACGTGCGACTATTGATCCTATATTTGAGATGCGACAATTCGATTTAGTAATGTTTGATGAGGTTTCAATGGCTTATGTACCTCAAGTGATTGCTGCGGCAACATTGTCAAAAGAAAAATTTATATGCGTTGGTGATTTTAGACAGTTGTCACCAATCTCGCAGTGTCCAGATGCAAAGCTGTTAAAGACGGATATCTTCTCATATTTAAAAATTATAGATAGTGTAGGTCACATGTATTGGCATCCATGGCTTGTTATGTTGAATGAGCAAAGACGTATGCATCCGGATATCGCTGGCTTTCCTAATAAATACATTTATAAAAGATTATTACAGAATCACACAAGTGTATTGAATTCAAGAAAGGATATTGTTAAGACAGAACCATTATCAGGAGATGCGATGAATTTAGTTAATCTTGCGGGTACTTATTGTGCAGCAGATAAAAATACGGACGGATCGAGATTCAACATACTTAGTGCTATTATTTCATTTTCAACAGCAGTAGCAGCTGATCAGGAAACAATAGAACGTGTCGGAATAATTACGCCATATGCGGCACAAACTCGACTGATACGTGCAATGCTGAAGGATTATTATAAACAAAATGACCATCATATCAGTTGTGCAACTGTGCACCAGTTTCAAGGATCAGAAGCAGATTTGATTGTGTTTGATGCTGTGGAAAGCTATCCTAAAGCAGCTGTCGGATATTTGATGGGAAAAGAGCCAGATAGTATCATGAGGCTGATTAATGTAGCAATTACCCGTGCAAAAGGAAAACTTATTACGGTTGCAAACGATAAATTTTGGATTAATCTTTATAAGGGTACAAATCACATATTTTATAAATTATTAGATTACATCAAAGAAGGGCATAAAGTAGTATCGAATAGTGAAAAAACATTATTGCCTTATATAGAGGATGTAAATCCGGGTAGTATGATGCAGATATACACAAATGAAGATGCTGCTATTTTTATGTTAGAAAATGATCTCGAAAAATCCAAAGGAAGAGTTGTAGTATCATTACCGAGTAGCAATTTAAGAGAAACACAAGGTCAAATTATACAAGCTATTGATGATGCACACAATCGTGGAATTGATATTTGGATGAAGTCGAATGAATATAGTGGGCTTTCGGATGCATGGAAACGATATTGTGTAGGAACTGAAAACGCCACATTTCCATTGATAGTGATTGATGATGAAATAGCATGGTATGGGTTGCCAACGGCCACTTGGAGCTTTAAAGTAGATAAGTCTTCTTCTTTAAAGACAGTTTTACATGTTATGGTCAGAATCAAAGGAAAAAATACAATTGAAATGATTAAGGCATTAACAGAACTGGAAGTTATTCAGGTTGGTGTTAATAAAAGACCATTGTCAAATAAAGAAAATAGCTTGAAAAGTAATATTACTGAGGGGCAGTCAATTAAATCTATAGGATTAGCTGCATTTGTAGAAGAAAAAGAATTTTGCCCAGATTGTAAAAGTTATATGATTCTTGCAAAGAACCAAAGGGGAACTGCATATTTAAGATGTTCCAACAAAAATTGCAAAAAGATGAAATATTTAACGGCTAATTTGATGAATTGGTATATATCAAATCATAATGTAGAGTGTCCGAAAAATGATGGTGGTGAATTAAAAGGAATATTAGGAAAATATGGACCATGTGTAAAGTGTAGTAGAGGTCATTTCCTAAAACCAGAAGAAATATAGGTGCAAAAGATGTATTTACTTAAGATATTTATGTATGGAATAGAATTTTTCTTGATTACAATTTTAGTGCAGTATAGTATTTATAAAATCCGAAATAATGTACCACAAAATAAAAATGGTGTTATGGTCGGAAAGAATGCCATTATAGCATTATGCATGTTGGGTCTAATAAGCAATAATATTTACTTCCTTTCTGCAGTTATTGGATTGGCTATAGCTGATGAAATAGGAAAAATAATGGGTTGGAGCAAATAATATTTGGTTATAATTAAGAGGGAGAATAGAGTAAATGGTAAAGCAAATTGTAAGAGATGTTTTCTTCTTAGGTCAGCCATCTGAACCGGCTACGAAAGCAGACATCCAGGTTGGAAAGGATCTGCAGGATACGCTACAGGCGAACCGGGAACGGTGCGTTGGTATGGCTGCAAACATGATTGGTGTAAAGAAGAATATCATTATTGTGAATATGGGATTCATAGATGTTGTGATGTTCAATCCGGTGATTGTTTCAAAACGGGACATGTATGAGACGGAAGAAGGTTGTCTGTCTCTGGATGGTGTTCGTAAGACGACCAGATATCAGGAAATTGAAGTAGAATATTATGACTTTAACTGGAAAAAGCAGAGGCAGAAGTTGTCCGGATGGACGGCACAGATATGTCAACATGAAATTGATCATTTGTCAGGGAAGATCATATAATCGAATGCGGATTGAGAATAGCTGCTTAACTCGACTCAAGTAATGAAGCGGATTGCGAGGTGACGGATATGCTGAAAAATGTACTGATTGTAGTGGATGATATAGAAAAATCCATAGAATTTTACAGGGATTTATTTGGCCTGCAAGTGATTCTTAAGAATGAAGGTAATGTGATTTTATCGGAGGGTCTTGTTTTGCAGGACACCGGTTTATGGGGAAAGACGCTGGATGAGATTTCTACTCCATTTAATAACAGGATGGAACTGTATTTTGAGGAATTTGATATAGATGGATTGCTTGCAAAATATGAATCCGGTAAATATTTTGTTCGATATGCCACTGAACTAACAGAAATTGCAGGTGGCCAGAAACTTGTAAGACTGTATGATCCGAGTGGTAATCTCATTGAGGTTCGCACGCCATTTATGTGTAATTGAGGGAGAAGATATGCAGATTTTTGTTGATGCAGATGCCTGTCCGGTAGTCGGTATTGTTGAAAAAGTTGCAAAAGAGCATAATCTTCCGGTAACGTTGTTGTGTGATACCAATCATGTGTTATCATCTGATTACAGTGAAGTGATTGTAGTTGGAGCCGGAGCAGATGCAGTGGATTATAAACTGATCAGCATTTGCCATAGGGGCGATATTGTTGTATCACAGGATTATGGAGTGGCAGCAATGGCACTTGGAAAAGCTGCGTATGCGATTCACCAATCCGGGAAATGGTATACCAATGAAAATATTGACCAGATGCTTATGGAGCGTCACTTGAACAAGAAAGCACGAAGGGCATCTGGAAAGAATCATTTAAAAGGACCAAGAAAAAGAACAGCAGAAGATGATGAGCATTTCAGAGAATCCTTCGAGAAAATGATACATATGGCAATGGATAAGGAGAAATAATCACAAACGGAACACAGGAGAATTGGGAGGTGCAGAATGACGGAAAAGGAAAGAACCTATATTGCAATTGATCTTAAGTCATTCTACGCATCTGTAGAATGTAAAGAACGAAATCGGGATCCTTTTCCAGATATGTAACCGGCCGAAGACAGAGAATGAAACAGTGTATTATAACGTAGATTATATTCACACAGCTATTTACGAAAATAAAGAGATTAAATTTCATTATGCGGAATGGACAGTTAAGAAAGAGCTGAAATTGAAAAAGAATGGTGCCTTCTATGTTGTCAGTCCCTGGGCGTTGACATGGGATGATGAAAATTACTATTTGGTAGCCTATGATGCAGCGGCCGGAATCATCAAGCATTATCGTGTAGATAAAATGCGGGATACTGAGATTCTGGAGTCTGATCGTAAGGGGGAAGGGTCCTTCAAAAAGCTTGTATCGGTAAGCTCGCAGTTTTTTGGCTGGCTTACCGGTGTTGAATCCGGGATGAGGATTGTCGGACCGGAAGATGTAAAGCAGCAGTATAAAGAGTATCTGCAAAGTGTGCTTCGAAACTATTAGTTCTGGTAGCAGGAAAAAAATTATTCTGAAAGGTCAGAAAAATCTTTTCTATTATCGTATTACATGGTATACTGAATACCGAAATGAATGATATGCAAAATAGGATTTTATGCGTCAAGTGTTCGGTGAATGGGGAGTTGTCACTGAAACGAAAAGTGCGTCTTACGGTATATTATCCGCACCCGTTGCAAACAATATAAGAGGATATCTCATATTGTGTTAGGGAATGTTTTCGACATACATTCTATCACAATTGGAGATATCCTTTTTTGCGTATTAAGCAGGCAGATATTCGAATTCGAAAATCCTTCCCCGGTTTTATCAAAAAAGGATAGTCTCCGTAATCAAATACAAAGGAGGTTATTTTGAATGGTTGACAAACAAAAAGTAGAACAGGCCATCCGTCTGCTTCTGGAAGGAATCGGTGAGGATATTACCCGGGAGGGACTGATTGATACTCCCGACAGAATTGCACGTATGTGCGAGGAAATTTACGGTGGTCTTGATCAGGAAGCAGATCACCATTTACTGAAGCAGTTTCCAGTAGAAAATAATGAGATCGTATTGGAAAAAAATATTACTTTTTACTCTATGTGCGAGCATCATCTGATGCCTTTTTATGGTAAGGCGCACCTGGCTTATATTCCCGATGGAAAAGTCACCGGATTAAGCAAGCTGGCACGTACGGTAGAGGTTTATGCCAGAAGACCGCAGATCCAGGAACGCCTCACAGTACAGATTGCGGACGCTCTGGAGCGTGCCCTCTCTCCGAAGGGAATTATGGTTATGTTGGAAGCAGAACACACCTGCATGACCATGCGTGGAATCAAAAAACCAGGAAGTAAAACGATTACTACCGTTACCCGTGGTGATTTCAAGACAGACCGTGAACTTCAGAAGCAATTCCTCTCCATGGTAAAAGACTGATGTCTGCTGGTATGACAAGAGTTCAGGCCATCTGGCAGCATCCGCTTTATCAAAAACATCTGAATGCACTTACCCGTCTGGAATCTGACCGTATTTTCTGCCGCCACACCCCGGAGCATTTTCTGGATGTAGTAAGACTGGCCTACATTTTTGCGCTGGAGCGAAATCTTGACTGTTCCCGTGAACTGATCTACTGCACTGCCCTTCTCCATGATATTGGCCGTGCCGAGCAGTACACAAACGGTACACCGCACGATGAAGCAGGTGTCACCATTGCTGGGCAGATTTTAGCAGATCTAAACTTCTCAGAATCAGAAAAAGCTCAGATTCTGACGGCAATCGGAGAGCATCGTTCTTCCACCGGAAATCTTCCGATACTCAGCCAGATTATTTATGAAGCAGACAAAAAATCCCGCAATTGTTTTTTATGT
>ENA-ORTY01000543-ORTY01000543.1-human-gut-metagenome-genome-assembly--contig:-NODE-543-length-49343-cov-6.043155_pt1 | contig 49343 bp, 72 predicted proteins | sample MGYA00241917_ERZ509198 | MGnify/ENA primary metagenome ERZ509198 (study PRJEB26280, sample SAMEA2338857) | human gut metagenome | biome: human gut; feature: human-associated habitat; material: faeces...
TATTTTCTAACTATATTATTTTACAATATTAAATATAAATTTTTAAAAATGATAGTACAATTTCAATTGCATAATATATACCCATAATTAATGCAAATTTCCAAAAAATATTTTTGTTTTCTTTTTCTCCAACTATATCTTTTAATGTAAAGAATAATAACACTATTGATAGTATTCCACAAAAACCTGCAAAAGGAATAGTAACTGTAGTAATTTTAGAACCTACTAATGTTAATAATCCAACTATCTCTGCAATAACTACTGGTATTTTTGCAATTGTAACACTACTTGCAATATGCATAAAAGATTTATTCTTTTCTTTGCTAAATCCATATGTCAATGCTGAAATTATTGCTATTGAGCATATTGGTGCAATTAATTCTTTTATTATATCTAAGAATTTTGAAAAGAAATGTTCTAAAAAGCTTGGAAAACTACCATATTTACTAAACAAATATATTTCTGCTGTAGAAAATACATTATGCATAAAAATTATTACAAGCCAAACAACGAGTATAATTGCAGCAATTTTTAAATATTTATTACTTGGTTTTTTTGTTATTTCTGCAATTTTTCCAAGTGGGTCTTTAAAAAATGCTTTAAAAAATCCTGTTGCTTCTTTAGCTTGTTTTTTTACATTTGCATTATTAAATGCATTTTGTCCTGCATAATTATTTGCATTTTGATTCATATTTGTTCCCATATTATTTTGAAAATTTTGATTAACATTATTTTGTGCATTTAAATTTGTATTGTTTTGACTATTTTGATTCATATTATTGTTTTGCATGTTTTCATTTGTACTATTTTGTCCAACATTTTTGTTTACATTATTTGGTTCATTTTTGTTTTCTTCCATAATTAACATCCCTTTCTTTTTAATCTTTTTCTATTAAACTACAAAATTCTCTAAAAGTAAATAGATTAGGTAAATTAAGAATAAATTTTAACCAGTAACTAGAATTTACTTTTTCTAATTATATTTTACTTTTAAAATTCACAAATTTTAATTTCAAATGGAATTTCTAGAAATTTTAATTTTTTACTAACTAAATTTTAATTAATTTTGTAACAAATTAATCACATTAATTGCTTAACATACAAAAAATAATTTTTAAATTTATATTAAAACAAATATATTTTTTATAAATGGGTATTCTAAAAAATGAAAAATATGATAAAATGTAGTAAATTATTTTTAAGGAGGAGATTTACTAATGCCAAAAAAAGAATTAGAAGATTTAAAAAAGAAATTATTTAGTTCTAAAGAAAATGGTTGGCTAGAATTAAATAACAACACTAAACAAGACGTTTTTTCATATGCGAAAGGATATATAAACTATTTAAATAATTCAAAAACAGAAAGAGAAATTATTGCTACTTCAAAGAAAATAGCAGAGGAAAATGGATTTCAAGATATAGAAAAAATTAAAGAATTAAAAGCTGGAGATAAAATTTATTATATTAACCATGAAAAAAGTATGTATCTTGCAATTATAGGTAAAGATAACATTGAAAATGGATTAAATATTATAGGTTCTCATGCAGATTCTCCTAGATTAGATTTAAAACCAAATCCATTATATGAAGATTCTGAATTAGCATTTTTTAAAACTCATTATTATGGAGGAATTAAAAAATATCAATGGACAACCATCCCTTTAGCTATTCATGGTGTTATTGTTAAGGCAAATGGTGAAAAAGTAGAAATAAAAATTGGTGAAGATGAAACTGACCCAATATTTACTATAACTGATTTATTACCACATTTAGCCCAAGACCAAATGGAAAAGAAATTAAAAAATGGAATAGATGGAGAAGATTTAAATTTACTAGTTGGTAGCATTCCATATGACAAAGAAATTACTGAAGCTGTTAAACTAAATATTTTAAATATTTTAAATGAAAAATACGGAATTACAGAAGTAGATTTTACAAGCTCTGAATTAGAATTAGTTCCTGCAATGCCTTGTAGAAGTATGGGATTTGACAGCAGCATGGTAGCAGGTTATGGTCAAGACGATAAAATCTGTGTTTATGCTTCATTAACAGCTTTAATGAAGATAGATAACCCTAAAAAAACAGCAGTATGTATAATTTCTGATAAAGAAGAAATCGGTAGTATGGGAAATACAGGAATGGAATCACATGTATTTGATACATTTATTGCAGAAATATTAAATAAAATGGGTATAAATAAACCAAACTTATTAGATAAAGTATTTTGTAAATCAAAAATGTTATCTGCAGATGTAGATGCTGCATTAGACCCAATCTATGCATCTGTTTCTGAAAGAAATAATGCTTCTTATTTAGGAAAAGGAGTAGGACTTAACAAATATACTGGTGCTAGAGGAAAATCTGGTGCATCTGATGCAAATGCTGAGTTTGTTGCAGAAATTAGACATATATTTGAAAATAATAATGTAAAATATCAAGTAAGCGAACTTGGAAAAGTAGATGTTGGAGGTGGAGGAACTATTGCATATATCCTTGCTAATAAAGGTGTAGATGTAATAGATTGTGGAGTTCCTATTTTATCAATGCATTCTCCTTATGAAGTTTCAAGTAAATTTGACTTATATTCTGCTTACCAAGGATATATTGCATTTTGGAAAAATTAAATATATTTAATATAATTAACTCTAATACTGAAATATACAACAAATGTTAGATAAAAATTGATATGAAAAGGGTCCCTCATTTGAGGGACCCTTACTAGAAATGTTTGTTGGTCTAAATCACCTTCCGCTGTGGCGCTCCCATCTGTCACACAAACGAGGCGCATATCCGCTGCACTCACCAGGTCTCGGACATACATCCGTACCCTTTAAAGCACAGGGGATTTCTCCAGGTTTCAGATGCCGCCCATTTGCGGCATTTTCAGTGTTTTGGACCTTGTTAGTTACAACTTCCGCTTTGCTCATAGCTCAGCACACCTTTCTCTATAAAATTTGTAACATCCTATATTATACCACATAATTAACAGAATATCAACCTTTTTTGTTTGACATATGACGACATCTATTTTACAGACTTTTCTAATATTTTTAATACTTTTTCATTGACTTTTACAAAAAAACATGTTATATTAATAAATGTACTTATTTCTAATAATAAGTATTTAGTTGGGTCAGTAGCTCAGTTGGATAGAGCATCGGCCTTCTAAGATTTGTGCCACATTTCCAGAAGTGTTGGTGTTGTAAGATTAGAGAATTTATAAATGATTTCTCTAACAAATTCTCTAACAAACTGTATAAAGTAAACGGTTAGATATAAATCCCAAATAATTTGGGTCAATAGCTCAGCTGGATAGAGCAATGCCCTTCTAAGGCATGGGTCGGGGGTTCGAATCCCTCTTGGCTCACCACTTTTAAGAGATTTATCATCTCTAACCGATATTTAAGAAATATGGTTCTTTGTCAATAGTTGGGGTGAAAATTCTGTAAAGCATTTATATTCTAATTCCCTCTGACTTTTTTATTTTATCTACTAAAATGTTGATTTTTAACGCTTTTGTGGCATGTTAAATAAACCTAACTAAAATTAGATGTTGCTTTATGTTCAATTTTCAGATATCTAATTCAGCAGTAATATTCTTGCTTTAAAGTTTTGAAAATTTCTAAAACCAAATGCAAGTCGTTTTAAAACCTTAATTTTATTGTTATATCCTTCCATTACTCCATTTGAATATGGAACTAATAACGAATTTCTTATTTCTCTTATCCAATTGCTGTAAGTTTTAGCACATTCATTTAGTACTTCATATTCGCATTCTAGATTATTTTTTATCCATTTGTTTAGCTTTTCTACAGCTTGATATTTTTCGTTTGAATGTACAATTTCTAGTAATTTCTCTTTTTCATTGTATACTCTTCTTAATTCCTCAGAATAGTTGATTAAAATATAGTTTAATTCTTCTTTTTGTTTTTCATTTAAGTTTATGCTTCGCGAAAGAATAAGTTTTCTAGAATGCTTAAAATATTTTCTTTCTTCTGGTGTAAGTCTACTTTGAACTTGTTTTCGAACTGCATCTACTGTTTGTACGATGTATCGTACATAATGAAATCTGTCTGCAACTATTTCAGCATTTGGAAAGTAAGTCTTTGCTAAATCTTTGTAAGGTTGCCATAAATCCATAACTACATATTTAACTTTTTTTCGTTCTTGTAATGTAAACTTATTAAAATAATTAAAAAGATATACTTTATGTCTGCATTCAATAATATCAATTGGCTTTCTAGTCTTTCCATCTATTAAAGATACTTGATATTTAAAATTACCAGCATTACCTCTAAATTCATCAATGCAGAGAACTTCAGGTAAATAAGATGGAGAAACAGAAAGATATGGTAATAATTTAGAAATAGTTGTAATAGAAACATTAGCAAGTTTAGAGATATCTTTCATAGATTGTTTTTCTTTTAGTTTATCGATAATAAAAGCGGTTAATCTTTTAGTTTTCCTAGCATATTTGGGAAGAAAAGTATTTTTTTCATAAAATCTTTTTCCACAATTTATACAAACATAACGACGCTTTTTATAGCAAATAAAAGTGTTTTTATAATAAATTGGAATATCTTTTATTAACTGAAAACGATAATCGTGAATCTTAGAAGTTTTAGAGTGACAACAAGGACATGTATGTTCACGAACAGGTAATTCGATATGAATTCTAAAACGATTTGTTCTATTTCTAAATTTTGTTACTGTAATCCCTTTTAAATCTAATAAAGTTGTGATAAAATTACTTTGCATTTATCTTAATCTCCTTTGTTTGTTTTTTGTAGTAAAATAATTTTATCAAAGAAGATGGATAAATGCTATTTTTATATAAGAAATAGTTGGGACTTTTATTACCCCAACTAAAATTATAGAACCAGAAATATTTATGTTTTGCATAAGTATTTCTTATTTTTTATACTATTTCTCATACTCTATCTTTACCAAATATTCTTTCAATAGCCTTTCCTGTTTCTAACTGTCTCTGATAATCACTTCTTGTATATCTATTAGTTGATGCAATGCTTTGATGTCCTAACCAGTCTTGTAAATCTCTAATATCTACACCTTCCATATGTAGTAATGTCGCATTTGAGTGCCTTAATCCATGTGGTGTGACCTTTTTCATCTTGTTTCTTCTAATAATCTTTCCAAATCTTTTTGTAAAATAATTCGGTAATATAAAATCTCCATTATCATGTACAAATAAGTATCCATCATATTTATAATTGTAAGTATTTCCATAGAATTCTTTACATTTTTCAATTCTATTTATTTTATTTATAATATCTTCTTTTATTTCTGGAAATATTGGTAAAGTTCTTGTCCCTTTTTTAGATTTAGTTTTGTCGAGAAAGTAAACTCTTTCTTCTGCATCTTTACTATCATCTTGTAATGCCACATGATTTATTGTAAAATAATTATTTTCCAAATCTAAAATTTCAATTCTAATACCAAGTATTTCGCTTCTCCTTAATCCATAATAGCTAGCAAATTTAGAAGGTAAATAAATTGGATCATCTTCTAAAACATCAAATAAATTTAATATTTCTTTTCTATTATAAACAGAAACTTCTACTGTTTCTTCTTTAAGAGGGTCTGTTAATTCTATCGGATTATATCTTATTAATTTTTTTCTTAGTAATGATTTAAATGCACTACTTATATTATCTTTATAATGGTCAATAGATACATCTTTTAATTTTTTTTCTCTTCTTAAAAAATTAAAAAAATCGTCCAAATCATCAACAGTTATTTCTTTTACTTTTTTCTTATGTTCTTCCATTGAAAAATATTCTTTTAAGTATCTTTCAACATTTCTTTTATATCCTACAAATGTATTCTTTTGAACTGTATGTTTAATCACATTGTATAACCAGTATTTCATATACTCGTAGAAATCCCAATCAGCTTTTGTTTGTACATTTGAATCAAAATTAGTTGTATTTAACTGTACCATATTACGAAATTCTATAATATTAAGAGCTAGATTTTCTTTTCCCTCATTATTCTTATCTATCTCATCTTGGAATAAACTCACAATTTCTTTTGCAACTTTATTAGCATTTCTTTGATTTCCTCTTTCTGCATTAATTCCTGTTGTAGCCCAAAAGTGTTTCCATTTATCATTAATATAATATCTTATTATACATTGATAAACACCATCTTTATCGTGAACACAATATGTTATGTCCTTCCAAATGTGATTATCTTTTATAGCATTTTTAATCCTTTTCAATAATTTTTGTTTACTCGCTTCACTTAACATTTTTCTCCTTTCCAAAAAAGCAAGCAGAATTTATCTAATTACTATTTAGCAATTATAACATATTCCTTTTTACCTAACAATGCTCAAAAATTTTTTTATTTTTCCATTAAATACTTAATGATACTTACTTTAGGTATATAGTAATCTCTACCAATTTTTTTTGAATATATTGTTTTATTTTTTAGCAAATTGTATATTTTATTTTTCCCCATTCTAGGCAACATTTGTTTTAATTCTTTTACTTTAACTACATCTGGGAAATCTTTGAAAAGATTGCCGTAATAATTTTTATTAACATTTTCATTCATTTACATCACTTCCATTTTTTATAGCATTAGCTTTTTTCTCTGCTTCTACTTTCGCTTCAGCAATGTTTAGTACAATACTTCTAGGGTACATTTTAAAAGCTTGTCTCATTTCCATACCGAAGTTCTGTAAATTTAACTCTCCTTTATATGTTGAATGTGACATCATCTCTAATGTAATTTGCGCATATGCAACAGCTTCTTTTTTATTCATTTACTGCACCTCCAATAAATGTTTCAAATAGACTTATTACATTGTCCCATTTAATCACAGAGTAATTATTTAAGTGAACTTCACATTTTTCTAAATATTTAAAATCTTTTTTAGTCCTTATTGAAATTACTAATTTTTTACTATCATTAGCTGTATATTCAATTTCTGCATATACTTTATCTTGCTTTTCATTTAATTCATCTGCAAGTTTAATTAATTTTAATAATTTTTCTTCCATAAACTCACTCCTTTACATATTTAGGCACATCTGCTGCACGACCTAATTTTTCGTCAAACTCATACCTTTTCATTGAAGGGTTATAATCATAAGCACTACTATTCCATTTTCTATATGTTTGATTATTCATATGACCTCTTTTTGATAGTTCTAATATATCTTTATTATGTTGTGCTTGCATACTAGAATATTGGTCATCTATTCTCTTTTGTTCTCGTTTATTTTTCATAAAGTTATTTTGAGCAATTTTTCTATTTAGTTTTGAAATTTCTTGTCTACTCTGTTTTTCTTTAAAATATCTAGGATTGGTTTTTATTATTTTTGTAATATATGCAGAGCTTGTATCAACTTTTTCTGCAATTTCATTTACTTTCAAATGTTGTTTAAAAAATAATTCTATAATCATATCTTTTTTGCTTTCCAATACTTCCACCTTACTTGGTTAATTTTTTGTCAACACTTTTTTGATATAACGAATCTATTAGAAATACTATTTTATTTCTAATTCTTTCATTTTCTTTTTAAATGCTTTTTGTCTTTTTTCCTTTTCCTTTAGTTCTCTATATTTTTTATATCTATTTATTAGCTTTGGTAATATATAGTCTATACAGAAAATTAAACCTATAAAAAATATAATTAACAATGCAAACCTTAAAGCCATCTTTCTTCTCCTTTCCCTTTAAAATTGGTAAAAGCAGACAAGAACAATTTTTAACTTTTTCTCATCTGCTTTTATAATATAGTGTGTCCTTAAATTTGCCCTTCACTATATATACATTGCTTAACTCTCAAAATTTCTCCCCTATTTTGAAAAAAATTTTAAAATTTATAATTTTTTATTCCCTCTATTAGTTTTAAAATAATAAATTGATATCTATCTTCATCACCAAAGCTGTACCTTTTTATCATTTTTCTTTTTCTTTCGATAATTTCTAGTATTGCCAATTCATCACCTTGCTTTGCTAATTTTCCTAATTCATATAATCCTTTACTACTCATTTTCATCAGCTCCTCTTATATATTTTTTTAATTTATTAATGGCTCTAATTTTTATTTTACTTATTGTTTTTGAATATAATTTTAATATCTTTGCTGCATCTTTCTGAGTCAATTCTTCTTGAAATAGCAAAAAAATCACTGCCTGCTCGATTGCAGACAGTGATTTTAAAGCTTTCTTTAATTTTAAATAAGTGTCAATTCTATCAATACTTGAAAAGATATCTTTTTCTGTTATAAATTTTTGTAAATATAGTGAGTAGTCCTCATTATCTATTATTGTTTTTTCTCTTTCTTGCATTTTCATTTGTTTTTTAAAATAATACTTTGATGAAAATATAATAGTTTTATTTAAAAAACCATCAAACTTTTCTTCCTTCCCATTTAATTGTTCCATTTATTTATCTCCTTTTTAGAAAATTAGCCTTTGGACCAAAGTTCTAAAGGAGATAATTTTTTATCTACTTATTTTACTACATTATTTTTCTATTCTACATATTTTCACCACCTTATATCAAATTGAAAAGTGTATTAAAACTTTATCTACTGTTTTATTAAAGTCTTTTGTATACCTCCTTTTCGCCTTGATACAAAGGGCCATTACAATTTTACTATAATTCTCAGTAAAATTGCGAAAATGGTAAAATATTGTAATTAATTGTAATATTTTGTAATTTGTTGTAGCATATGATTAAATTTTACAAACTATTGAATTTTCAGTGTATTTATGATAAACTGTTGTCAATTTGAAAGGTAAGAATTCTATTAAATGGAGGTATAATATTGATTAATCTGTTAATTGCCGATGACAATGTTCCTTTTTGTGAGTCATTGTTTGGTATATTAACAAAAGAAAAAGATTTCAAAGTAGTAGGAATTGCAAATAACTGGAGAGATATTGAAAAGAAATATTTCGATACACAACCAGACCTAGTGTTATTAGACTTAAAGATGCCAGAAAAAAATGGACTAGAGATTATCAAAGATTTAACGGAAAAAGAAGATAAACCTAAAAAGAATATAATTGTTATTTCAGGAGAAATGAATTATAGGGCTAGTTTAACAAATGTTGAAAAAGTAAAATGGGTATTTCCTAAACCTTTTAATTATGACAAACTAATTAGTGTGATAAGGGAGTTTTCTAAAAATGATATTACTTTGGAACTAATAAACTCTATTGTAGATGATTTATTAAGTAAATTACGAATACCTTTCAGTAAGGGAAGAAGATTATTAAAAGTTGCAATTATTGTAGCATATACTAGACAAAACTTGCTACAAAAGATCGAAATTCTCATGAACACTGTTGCACAAAGAGAAAATTATTCGAATGCTAAATCTATCCGTTCTACTATTGACAAAACAATAGAAAGAACATTTAATCAGGCAAATGACAATTCGATTTTTTATATATTAGATGAATATTATGGTGAAAAAATGACTACAAAAGATTTTATAAATAGTTGCGTATTACATATTCGCAAAACAATAAAAAATAGTTAGTATATATATCAGATGATTTATTGTAAATTATCTGCTTTTATGTTATTATTTATTCAAATTAATAGTTAGTTGGAGGTAAGAGCATGAATAAAAAAAGAATAATTATAATAACAATATTAGTAGTTTTAATTGTTATTGTATCATTATGGATTAGTGGAATAATTCCAAAACAAATAGCACGAATATCTGCAACAAATTATTTAAAGAAAAACTTTCCAAAAACACAGTTAGAGTATGTAGATATAGAATGGGATTCTAATTTTCGGGGGATATTCTATAAGATTTAAAGACCAAAATAATGAAATACATGGTTTCTTGATGAATAACAAATATTTTCCAATAAATATAGGACAAGGTCTGTTTGGATTTGAAGAAGAATATAGGGCAAAATATGGAGATTAAAATTATAAGGTATTTGTAAAAAATAATCCATAAATAAAAATACTAAGTTTTAGAGGAGTATAAGTATGAAAAATAAAAAGAAAAAAATAATACTACTTATAATTATTATTGCAATCTTATGTATTGGTTTTTGGTTATATTTTAATACAGGTATAAAAGGATTTGAAAAAAAAATTTCTAATTTAAAATTGCCTGAGAATATTGAAAAAGTGGCCATAAAAAGTGGAATTGGAGATTCGGGAGGAAATGGAGATTACACAACATATCGAGTTGTTCTAGTAGTAAAAACATTAATGTCAAAGGAAGAATTAAAACAAGAATTTGCAGATGTTAATTATTGCTATATAACGAAATGTGAAAATAACGTTTTCGAATCAGCACGAAATTTTAAATTAGAATTTTATGAGTTAGAAAAAATTGAAGACTATAACAATTATTATTTCATAGAATTTATTAAATAAATTAGACTAACAACTTACAATTTTCAAATTACTTTATACGAAAGTATAGAGTAATTTTTCTTTTTATGATATTATAATAACAATGGTAATATATAAATCTAAAAAAGAATATAACTATATATTCACATAAATCGAAAAGAGGTTTAGCATAAATGACATTAGAGTTTTTAAATGAACTTATTGAATATAAAATAAATCAAAGTAAAGACTTTATTAAATTAACATTTTACGAATTAAGAGTTAAATATAATCTTTCTGAAGATGATATCAATGTTGCAATTAAGTTAATAACGCAAAAGTTAAGCAACTATGGGTACAATGTTTATCTTACAGGAGAAAAATATACTTATAATTCTACAAGAAGTATCGTACCTACAAACATATTACTAATCGCTATAAAAAGCCCCACTTAAAGTAGGACTTTTCTATTTACTATTTCCTATAATAAAATTTAATCGACACCTAAAGAATATAGCTTTTGTCAATACAATTATAAATTATTTGCTAAATCCAGTAATGTATTTGTATCATTGCTTCCTAAATATTCTTTTGTTGTGTTTAAACTACTATGTCCTGCTTGGTTTGCCACTTGTTCTATGCTGTATCCAGCATTATGTAACGCATTAGTACAAAAGAAAGCTCTTATTAAATGAGGATGTATTTTTACAGATTTGCATAAGTTTTTATATTTATCTAATAATCTATTGCAAAAATTACGATTTAAAGGCTCTTTGTTCTTCATGTTCTTTTGACCTACAAATAGATATGGATTATCCGTGTTTATTGTTTTTCTTATTTCTAGGTATCGTTTTATGGCATCATACATAATATCATTTATAATAATCTGCCTAAATTTATTCCCCTTACCTATAATATTTATAAATCTTTCATCTAGTTTTATATCTACTAACCTTATTGTTACCATTTCACTTTCTCTTAGTCCACCATAAGTTAAAATAGCAAGAAAGCAACAATCTCTTTCGGAATTTTTTTCATCTTTATTTGCAGAATGTTGTATTTTGTTCATTTCCTGTATGGTTGGAATTTTCTTGCTTATAAAAGATTTCTGTATTTTTATATAGTCTTTGTCTACTATAACAATATCCTTTTGTATGCCCTTATTTATTAGAAATAAATTGTATTTTTTTAGTGCTGCTACTTTCCTATTTATCGTACGAGCAGATATTTGATTTCTTTTTAGATAATTTACATACATTATAATATCGGAGTGAATAAGTCTTTCCATTTTATCGCCGTAAGAATCTTCATAATATTTCATATATATTTTGACATCACTTGTATAACTCATATATGTATTTTCTGAAATATTATCTTTTTTCATAAATTCTATAAATTCCGCTATCATCTTCCCCACACCCTTTCATTTATGTTACATTTTTTTGATAGGCTTTTGCTCATTTATGTTACATTTTTTATTCACTTTTTAACATTTTTTCTTTTAAAATGTATCATAAGTGTATTTATGTTACATTTTTTTCAACTTTATTTTTTGCCCCATATATTACATATAGAGCAAATATATTTTATTAATTTTCATAAGGATTTAATTTTTTTAAGAAAAGGCCATCTATTATACCAGTTTTGTAAAATAGTTTATTTTCGACATAAAACGAGTCATATAGTGCTTCATTTCTACTAGAAATCAATTCTCTAAGTTCTGACTTAATACTATCAGGTACCATATTTTTAATAAATTCCTCTAAAGCTTCAGATGTCCTATAAATCTTCTTTCTTGATATTGTTAATTCTTTATTTTGTGTTTCAAAGGCATTTTCTTCTTCCTTTTTTTCAAATAGTAAATCAATAATATCTCTTTTAGAACTCATTTCAATCCCTCCTTTACGAATAATTGTATAAAATTATTTAAAAAAAGGGAACGTTCAAAAGAAAAAAATTTTTTAAAAATATTTTAGGATAAAAATAATCGTCCAAACTGTTGATATTTCAGCAGCTCAAATTTTTTCGTACTCATTATTGAAAATCAATATTATATTTATTATACTGTACGTGTGTATTAAGATTATGTTATAGTTTTTACTATAACTATCTTCAGATTTTTTTCTGAAGCATAACTACTAAAATATAAGTTAGTAGCAGTACATCTACATTTTATATGTAGCATAATTTTGGGTTGTAACATAAAAAATATATAGATTATTTTTTATGTTTAAAAATAGTAGAAAGTATAAGAGCTAATTGCCCCCTAATTAGCATATACTTTCTCTTTTTTTGCCCTAATAAAAAGGAAAGGAGGATTAAAAAAATCTTTTTACACAAATTGCAATTAAATTTGGAAGGAGAATTTTTATTATGAAAAATGGTTTTAGTTTCAATTTATTTGAAACATTATTTGAGAACTGCTTTATAGAATGTTCTAACTATAAGAATGGAAATTTACAATTAAGCTTATATGGTGTAGACCCAGTTGTAAATCAAATTGCTCATTTTGCAGATATTACATTGGACCAAAATAACGTGAAATTAGCAGAAAATGAAATTGTAGTAAATAATCGTTTTAGACCAACTCTTATACCACAGTTAAAAAATTTAGGTATTTTGAAAGAAAAATTAGGTATGTGTATTGTAAATAATTATTTCTACCCTATTTATTCTATTGATTTATCTAATGTAAAAGTGAATGGTTATTATTTACATGAATTATTAGTAGCTTAAATTCTTATGAAAGGAAGATAAAAAATGGAACAAACAAGAAATTTTAATTTGGTTGCAGCAGGTATAGTCAAGCACGGAGAAAAGAAAGTTAGTGGAAATAAGCAAAGTGTTGTTGATTATGGTTATTTTATTGCAAAAGCGTATGATAACACTTTATCTTTTTTGGAAAACCGATTTAATGAAAAATACAAAAAAAGTCAAATGATACATATTAGATTTATTAACGAAGATCCACTTTATACTCGTTATGCACGATATGGTAAAAACAGTCTTTTATGTTACAGAAATTCTAATCAAAAAGAAGCAAAACAGAAAACAGATGGAAAATGGAATAAAATAGAATGTTCTAATGAATGTCCTTATAAATTATCAGAAGAAGGTAAAAAGCCATCTTGTTCTTATGAAGCCACATTAACCTTTTTATTACCAGAGGTTAGTTTAGAAAGAGTTTGGAAAATGAGAATTAGTAGTTATACTTCTATTCGTAGATTAGAAGATTACATTGCTTTACAAAAATATTTGGGAAATAAGATAGCAGATGATTATTATTTAGTTCTAAACAAAGAAAAACAAACCACTAGAAATGGGAAAACTTTTCAAAATTTTATTCTCAATATTGTTAGAAAATCTGAATTTGATTCAAACAATTCTACCCAAAAGCAAGAGCAAGTTTCCACAGATAATTCAAAAATTGTGGAAAACATTCCCGCAATTCCAACAAAAAGTGAAACTAATTCTACTAAAAATGATAATGTAATAACTGAAACAGTAGAAAATGAAGTAAATATAACGAAAAATAATAAAGTTTCAAAGTCAAATAATAATGAAAAAACTAGTTTAGCAGATACTAAAGAAGACCCATTTAAAAACTACTATGTGCTCGTAGAAAGTTATGAGAAAGAATTATTAAAAGATGGCAACCCTCAAAAATACTTATTTGCAACTTTTGTTGATAAAGACGATGTAACATTAGATGTTGTTATTGCACCTAAGTTCGTAGAAGAACTATCAGAATGTGATACAGGAACTACAGTTATATTAGATTTAAAAACAACAGGAAAACTAACTATTACAAATAATATTAAGTTTGTTCACAAATGCAAAAAAAATGTAGCAGCATAATAAAAGGGAATTGCTACTACACATTTTAATATTTAGTATTTGAATAAATTAAGTTATATCCTTATTATAAACAATAATGTAAAAAAATACAATGTTGAAACACCAAAATTGAAAGGAGATTTAAAAATATGAAAACTTTTACATATAAAGATTATGAAAATTGTTATTTTAGAGTAGGAAGCTATGTAGCAGATAATGAAGCAATGGCCATTTCCATTGAAAACTTAAAAGATGGACCTATTGCCACTTGCACCATCTATGATAATTATAGTGCATATAGTGAACACATTACTACTATAAAAAATTATTCTGAAAATTCTCATATGACGAATTTTTTAAAAAAGCTAAATGTTATTAGTGAGGTACTATATAGTAAACCTTGCAATTCTTTTGTAGCAGATACTTTACATACCAATAACCCTCAAACCATTGATACTTGCCTAATTAATACTGATATATTAAAACAATATTCTAAAAGTTGGAACTACAATGAATAACAAATTTAATACAAATGAAAAGGTCATTGTAAATGGTATTGGTAAGTGTAATGGAAAAGAATATAAAGATGAAGTCGCTATTGTCATTAATAGAGACCCTTTCTTTTTAGATTATAATGTAAGGTTTGAAGATGGCACAGAGGACTGGTTAGATGAAGAATATTTAAAGGAGAGAGAGTAATGAAAATTAATTTTATTAAAACAATAGGTTTTAGAAAAAACAAAGAAACCTTTGAAACAAATTTATATGACATAACTTCAATTACAGGTGGTAATACTAAAGGTAAAACTAATATTCTATACGCAATTATATGGTCATTTCTCGGAACTAATTTAACTGGAGATGAGAAAGAATGGCTTGGTAATAAGAAATCTGATAACTGTTTAGTAGAATTGCATTTTACTGATAATTCTAATATTGCTCATATTTTAGTAAGATATAAAAACAAATATGATAATGCAAAAAATTTTATTATACTAGATGGAAAAAAGGTTAATCAAAAAGACCTTCAAAGTTATTATAAAGACAAAAAGCTATTTTTATCTGTATTAAACCCTAATTACTTTATTTCTAAAAAAGAGGCAGAGCAAAAAGAATTATTAGATAAGTATTTACCAGAAATAAGCATTGATACTGTATACAATAAATTAGATGATACAGAAAAAGCTTTTTTAGAAGGTTGCCCCCAAAATATTACTGAATTAATTTCCGAATTAAATGAAAACAAACGAATAACAGAGACAAAAATAACAAACTTACAAGGAAAAATTGAATATGCACAAAACATCATTAATTCTACTGTTATCGAAGAAGAAAAAACATTTGAAAAAGCTGAAGAATTAACTTTTGCAAGGATGGAATTATCTAGTATTAATGCGGAGAATAATGCAGCTATGAATAATCAAAAAAGTATTGTAGACGACCTTAATACTAAGATAATAAATAAAGAAAAAGAGATACAAGAATTAACAACTAATATGAAAAATGGTAAAATAAAATATTTGCAATTAAAGTCAGAGCCTATTTCATATTGTCCTACTTGTAGACAAGTATTAAATACTGAAGGAAAACAAATAACAATTAACAATATGAGATTGGAACTAGAAAAGGCTTTTGAAACAAAACAAAAATTAGATACAGAGTTTATGGATTTAAAGAGTAAACACGCAATAGAGAGATGCAAACTTCACTCACTAGAGGAAAAAACAGATAAAGTAAAAGAAAAACATATTAAAGAACTACAAGAACAAGTAAAACTACTAGAACAAGAACAATTAGAAGTTGAAAGATATAATAATACTATTCTAGGCAGAAAACAAACTGCTGATGGTGCGAAAAATGATATTTCTATTTTTAATAACCAAATTGTTGAATATAACAAATTGCTAGACAATATAAAGAAATCAAAAGAAGTAGCACAAAAGTTATATATCAATTATATTGAAGAGAAAATGAAATTTGCAACTAAACATCTAAAAAATGTTAGTATTAAATATTATAAAGTTTCAAAAGATGATGGTGTTATTAAGGAGAATTTTACTATTTTATACAATGGTAACGAATTAAAAACGCTTTCACGTTCTGAAACTATTGCAACTTCACTAGAATTATGCAATATGTTAAATAAAGTTGCAAATACAAATTTTCCACTTTTTATAGACGATAGTGAGAGCTGTGCAGATTACAATTTTATTGAAGATTATTCAAATGATACACAGATTCTTATTGCTAGAGTTGAAAAAGGAAAAGAATTAGCTATATCAGATTACGAAACAAATGAGACTATGCCGGTTGCTGCATAGTCTTAAAATTTATTAATGGAGGAAAACTTATGAAAATAAAATGTTTATTAGTTATGCCAGGAAAAGAAGTTCAAAAACTAAAAATTCCAGCAAGTTTAAAATTTATCAAAGCTTTTATTGGAGAAAACTTACTAAAAATTAGAGTATCTGAAAATACAATAATTTATGCAAATCAAGATGCACCAAATGATGAGTTTAATAGAATTTATCAAAACTATATAATCTTTGGTACTTTTATTGTAGTTTCGCTAAAGAACAGTAAAAGAGTATCTATGAAAAGACGAGAGCTAAGAAGATATACTAATATGTTTAAACTATCAAAACACAAAAAGAAAATAGAAAGGTACAAAGATGAGTTTTTAGAAGAATATTATGTGTCTCAAAGAAATATTAAAGAAAAAAGCAAAGAAATCAATAAAAAGCTATTATTTAAAGATGTAGCTTAATTTAAATTGAAAGGAATGAAATTTATTATGAATACATATGAAACAGTTATGATTTTAAAAAATGATATTATTAAAGAAAAAAAAGAGGCAATTCTTGAGAAAATCACAAAATATATATCCGAAAATGGAGAAATTATTGAAACAAAAGATTTAGGAGAAAGAAAACTTGCTTATGAGGTTAATAGCTACAAAAATGGCTATTATTTTATAATCAAATTTAAGTCAGAATCCCGAAATATTTCAGAATTAGAGAGACTTTATAGAATTACAGATGAAATTATAAAGTTCATTGTTGTAAAAGAAAATTAATAGGAAAGGAATATAAAAAATTATGAACAAAATAATATTATTAGGTAGACTTACCAAAATACCAGAAATTAGATATTCACAAAATACAAATACCAAAATTGCATTATTTACACTTGCTGTAAATAGAAAATTTGCAAAACAAGGAGAAGAAAGGGAAACAGACTTTATTAATATAGTATCTTATTCAAAACTTGCGGATTTTAGTGAAAAATATCTTTCTCAAGGTACTCAAATATGTGTTGTTGGTAGATTGCAAAACCGTATTTATGAAGATAAAAGTGGTAATAAAAAATATATTATGGAAGTTATATCAGAAGAATTATATTTTGCGGATAGTAAGAAAAAGGCAGATGAAAGTATATTATAGCAAAACAATAATAGCAATACACAAGAAACTGTCGCAACGGATAATATAGACGGTCTGATTGATAGTGCTGACGATTTACCATTTTAATTTTATTGTGAAAGGAGTTAATTTAAAATGAAAACAAATATTGTAATGGTGAAATATGAGGACAACTTTTGTCCTCGAGTATTTCAAGGAAAAGAATATTCCTATTATACTGACCAAGAATTATCTATTGGAAATTTAGCTGAAGTACCTACAAAATACGGTTTGAAAATTGCAATGATAACAAAAATAGATGTTCCAGAAACAGAAATTGAAAAAATAAAACCATATATGAAAACAATAACTAGAAAAATTGATAAAGATAGATACATAAATTTTGCTGAAGTAAGAGAGGTTGCATAATGACCGAAAAAGATATAGCTGAATTTTTAATCAAAGAGTTATTAAATCTAGGTTTTATCATACATAAATATAATGCTGTATCTACTAATTCCATTTATCTAAAATTGGATTACGGTGTTTGTTGTGGTATCCGTATTGCAGACCACACCGGAAAGAAAAAATATCATTATAGATTTAATGTTGTAAAAGGTTATGAGGGAGATAAGATTACTTATTTTAGAAATCTTATCTCTTTCTTTTATACATTTGACGAATTGCCAGATCTTCTAAAACAAGTTCAAGAAGAAAGATTACAAAAGCAACAACGATACGGAATAAATAGTTATAAAACATATATGGAACAGGAAAAAGTAAATAATCCTCTTTTTAAAAGATTTACTCAAATTACAAATTGAAAGGAATGAAGAAATATGAACGATATAGAAAGACTAGAACAAGAAGTAATGGAAATGAACGACTTTAATGTTTATACCATCTTCAATCATATAAAAGACTTACCAGAGTTACAAACTAAATTCAGTAGTAAAGAAAAAAACATACAAAATATGTATAAGTATATTTGCGATAAAGCAAGTTATTTACGAAAAGGTAATGTTGCTATGGTAAACGACAATATCGTATATAAATGGGCAGAAAATTATTTTAAATATACTAATAAAGAATTGGGTATAAAAGAAGAAAAAATAATGACTCCGTCAGCAAGTCAAGTAATTAAGAAAACAGAAAAGCAAGAAGAAACAAAACAGGATGACAAAAAAGAAAATCAAATTTCTATATTTAAGGAGGTAACATAATGGGATATATCAAAAAAACTCATAGAGAAATTTTGAAAATACTAGATGATACAATGTCACTTCCTAAAGGTTGGAATAAATTTGTAAATAAACAAGCTATATATCATAATTTAATAATAAAATCAGCTAAAAATAAATGTTTTTGTACTAATTGCAAAAGTTACTTTATTAGCAAAAAGAAAATAAATCAAGAAGTAAGATGTCCTAATTGTCATAATACATATTTAATTAGGAGATCTAATTTAAGATATCAAGTATTTAAAGATTATTTATCAATTTTAGACAAAGTAAATGGTAGTTTTGTAATAAGATATTTTGAGTTAAGAACTGTGATAGATGCAATGCACGAACATTATTCTTCTGTTGTTGAATTTGCAAGAGAAATACCTACAGATAATTATTATAGGGATTTATATGTAAACGATAGAGTTTCCAGATGTCAGTGTCATATTTACATACATCATGATAATGGTGATTATTTAAATGATAAAAAATGGAGAGCCTATACTAGAAATTACTCACTTATTGATTATTCAATAGTATTTCCAAATAATATAAAAAAGATTCTCAAAAATACAGAGTTTAAATATTCATGCATATGGGAATTGGCAAAGCACTCTACATATATTGATTTACTAGAGTTAATAAAAAGCAAAGATGACTACTCTATAAATAGAATTGAACGTTTGACAAAAATGAAATTATATAATTTAGCTTTAAAAGCAAATAATTTTAGTTGTAGCGGAACTTTTAAAACAATTTTTGGAGTTCCAAAAGATTATTATCAGTTTATGAAAAAGTATAATATAACATATAGACAATTAAAAATACTACAATTATTAAAAGAAAAGGATATTAATAAAGTAAGATACTTAGAAAAATTTGTAAATTATGGTGATAACACATATGATTTAGAGGAGATTGCAAAATATATTAGTTTAAATCGTTTTATTAAATATTCAAAAATGCATCGTAGAAAAATAAAAACTTACATTTATAAAGACTATTTAAGATTTGCAAAGCTTTTAGGATTTGACTTAAAAAATAATGAATATGCTTTTCCAAAAAATTTACAGGAAGAACATGATAAACTATCTAAACAATATAAACTACAATGTGATCAGATTATAAAAAATGCAATTATTAAAAGAGGCAAAGAATTATCCTCAAACAAATATAAAAACAAAACATTTATTATATTTCCAGCACTTTCAATTGAATCATTAAAAGATGAAAGTAAACAACAAAATAATTGTGTACAAACTTATGCTGAAAAATATGCAACAGGAACTTGTGATATTTATTTTATGAGAGATATAAACAAACCTAAAAAGTCATTAGTTACTATTGAAGTAAATAATAGTAGAGTCGTGCAAAGTAGAATAAAAAATAATGATAATCCAACTGAAAATCAATTAAAATTTTTACATCAATGGGAACAAAAAGTATTGAAAGGAGCTGCATAAATTATGTCAAAAACAAATAATAAAGAAACTAAAACAAAGGAACTTTTTAATAAAATTGTAGAAGGTGTTAAAAATATTGTCGAAAAAGGAGAATATGAGAAATTTTTAAAGTTTTCTAAAAATTTTCATAATTACAGTTTTAATAATATATTGCTTATTTTTTCACAAATGCCAGAAGCTACACAAGTAGCAGGTTTTGCAAAGTGGAAATCAATGGGAAGAAACTTAAAAAAAGGTGCTAAAGGAATACAAATTATATATCCTATAAAAAGAGCTTACATAAAGACGACAATGACAGGACAAGATAGTTTGCTAGAGGATGAAAAAAACAATCAAAAGGAAAAAATAGAATATCTTACTTACAGATATACTTATGTTTATGATGTTTCGCAAACTTATGGAAAACCTTTACCTATACAAAGTACTAGGTTAAACAGTAATAATAAAATAGAATTTTTAGAATTTTTAAAGGTTTTCTCTCAATTTCCTATTTTAGAAGAAAACATTGATGGAACAGCACTTGGTTATTGGAGTAAAAAGAAACAACAAATAGTCCTAAAAAATAATTTATCTATTGATGATAAAGCGTCTGTATTACTTCATGAATTAACTCACGCATTATATGACGATTTTGATTATAAAGAAAATAGAGATTTATCAGAGAGTTTTGTTGAATCAGTTGCATTTATTGTGGCTGATTATTTTAATTTAGATACTTCAATGTGTAGTTTTGAATATATTACTTCTTGGACTAATGGAGATGTTAAGGTATTATTAGAACTTGAAGATAAAATACAAAAATGTGCCAATAGTTTTATAGAAAAGCTAGAAAGTTTTTATAATAATGGTAATATTAGAATTGCTAGTTAGGAGGAGCCTTATGGAAAATAAAATATATACTCATAAAAGCAAAGCAATAGGTCGTTTTATGGTATTAGCTCACTCTGGAGAATATTCACTAATTCAAAGATTAAGTAAGGTTACAGAAAAGTATGTTATTGCATATAAACTTAAACTTACAACAGAAATAGAATGGGCTTATGGAATGTATTATTCGGATTTACAAAATGCTGTAAATGACTTTTATAATAAATATTTACATAGAAAAAAATAAATTTGATTTAAAGGACATACATTCAAAAGTATGTCTTTTACTTTTATAATTTAAAGGAGGAAAATTTATGTGTAGTAAAAATAATTATGAATTTTATAAAAAGCATCACATTTGCGTTAGCTGTGATCAAGAAGATGCTGAAAAAAATCATACATTATGTCTTAATTGTATGATTAAAGCAAGAGAAAGAGCATCAATATATAGTAGAAAACATAAAGAAGAAATAAGAGAAAAAACACGTGTTAGATCAAAAAATAGATATGAGAATTTAAAGAAGCAAGGCATTTGTACTTCGTGTGGAAGAAGAAAAGTCCAAAATAATAAAACATTATGCAATATCTGTTCAGCTCGTGCAAATTATCAAAGGAGACAAAAATATTTGTTAAATGTATATGCTACAAAAAACATATGTGAAATAAATATATAGAAAGAAAGGATTAAAAATGAATAAATTAGATTTTATACAAGTACAAAATCATATAAATATTTTAAATGTAGCTTACCAGTTATCTTTAGAAATAACTGATACTAGAGGACCAGAAATAAAAGCAATATGTCCGTTTTGTCGGATATAATAAGTTATCTAAAGTTGCTACATTAAGTTTAAATCCACAGAATAATAAATACTGTTGTAGCAGATGTGGAGCAGGTGGATTTAGTATAGGATTATATGCTAAAGTTAAAAATATTGATAATAAAAAAGCATATAGAGAATTACTTGATAGAGAATGTTTTTCTATTGAAAAGTCAAATATAACTATTAGTCCTATTAATGAAATTGCAGATATTAATATTAGAGATAAAGTATATAGAGATTTTTTGAATATGCTTCCACTAGAAATGCAGCATAAACGATATTTGCAGAGAATAGGATTTTTAAATAGTTCAATGGATGCTCAAATGTACCGCTCTATTCCAAATAAGAAAATTAAAAGAAGGTTAATAGCAAATAGTTTAAAAATAAAATATGATTTATGTGGTATACCAGGATTCTATCAAGATGAAGATTTTGTTTGGACATTTTCAGGAAATAGAGGATTTTTTATACCTTGTTTAGATGAAAAAAATAAAATACAAGGACTTTCTATACACCTTGATGAGCCATATAATAAAAAAACAGATATGTGGTTTTCTAGTAATGGAAAAATAAATGGTACAGCCACGAAAAATTGGATTAGTAAAAGTAATATATATGAAGAAACAGAAACAGTTATCTTAACTGATGACTTATTACTGGGTAATTTAATAAAAGAGATATTAAATGAACCCATAATTTCTTTTTCTAGTATTAGCAATTCCTACAACATACTAAGAACTCTAGACGGTACAAAAATAAAAAATATTATCTTTACAATTCGTTCTTCGAAAAAAAATCAAGATTTAGACTATATAATAAATAAAATATTTAAAGATCTGATTCTTTTGGGATATAATTTGGAATGCAAGTATATTAATAATTATAGAGATATTTTAAAAGACAATTTTTTAACATTATATACTTTTAAAAAAACTGTATAACTGTGTAAAAAGAAATATATTTATAGCTTTTTCTTGAATTAAAGAAATGCTATTTTTTTTGTTTTTTTTGTGATATTATATAGATATAACTTATTACAAGGGGGAAAAATATGAATAAAAAATATGTTTTAACTATTTTTATAATGTTAGTTGCAATAATTATAGGATTAATTGTAGGTTATAATATTCTTTTTAATAATATTACTATGCCACCAAAAGTACAATTAGTTGGAGAGAGTGATTTTATAATAAATCATTTATTGGAAAAAGAAAAATTAAAGACATTTATTTCTACAAGCCAAATTGAATCAATTGAAAATGGAGAAAATACAGATCTTTATTCAGTTGTTTTAATTGCTAACTACAATATAGAAAATCAGTTATTAAAACTTAATAATTTTTATACAAAACTATATAAAATTACATATAAAGAACGGTGAAGTTATTAGTTCAAACAGTTTAAATGTTGAAGATATCGAATCTTATAATGATTATAGCATTTTCCCTAAAAATGTTATAGAAAAATATCTACAAATAAAAGGTTCTGATGATTTAACGAATGAACTAGTAAATAAAATCAAAAAACAAATTGATAATTACCATAATGAAAACAGTAAATAAAAACGAATTATTTCCTAAAAATAAGAAATGTTTTATCATGATTCGATAAAACATTTCTTATTTTTAATTGAATAGTATGATATTATTTTTATTTAATTTCATACATAATAGAATCAATAGATTTTCCACTTCCCTGTTCATCGATTTTTATTTCAGATTCACAACTTGCTACAACATATTTTTTATCATTTTCTATATCATAATAAAAGATACTTTCATTTCCTATAACTTCTACTGTATTATCATATTTAAATGTAACCTTTTTATTTAGATTTGCTTTATATGTTGAGAGGCTTTTATTATCTAAATTTGCATTAAATTCATAACTCTTTTTAAGCAATTGTTCTTGTTTTTCTAAATCTATATTATTATCATATATTTCTGAAATTACACCATTTGTTGTTTTTACAGTATAACCAGCATCTGTAATATAATCTCCGATTTTTAATTTGTAATTATAATAAACATTTTCTTCTGTTGGTAGATTTGTATTAATATCATAGCAATAAGATGTGTTTTTTTCTATAATATAATTGTCACTATCAAAATTTTCATAAATTTCAGATAATTTACTCTCTATGTCAGATTTAGAAGAAATTTTAGTATTATTCATTGTATCAAAATTATATACTAATCTGTCATCTCTTTCAGGATTATTATCTTTAAAATCAATGCTATTTTTAGAAGATGAACTGTATTTTCCTATTTTCATATTAGGATCACCGTGATGCCATACTATTATATTTTTTACATCGTTAAATAAATAATTAAAAGAGTTTGCATAGTTTACAGCATCCAAAACTCCATATCCTTCTCCTAACTTTTCATTGTATCTATCTGTCCAATTTTCCAAAGAAACTAAATGTACTTTAGAAGAATAACCGACAACAACAGTAGCTCCGTTAGCACAAGTCATTCCAGAAATACTATCTGCATTAGCAACACTATTTTCTCCTGCTGATTCACAGCTTAAATATGATACTAAATTTATATCTGCATTCCAATTTACAGTATTTGTGCCTATAAATTGAACATCTTCATATTGATTCTTTTTTCCGTCTATGGTAACATCACTTATAATACTTCTTCCTTTTACTATTCCAGCTTCTGGACTCAAAACAATAAAATTCAAACCACCATGTCCATAATAAAATTGAACTGTTGCGTGTATATTATCTAACAATATTGACTTAGTTGGATTTGTATGACCAGCAATTGAAAATCCTGCATTATGATATGCTATTAATGCATTAGTACAAGGCTTAGTTGCATCAATATCAAAAATACTATTAGGATTATCATCTTTTAATCCGCCAGCATATGCTAAATTTGAATTTGCGGATACTACTGAACAAGAAGATAATAATCCACTTATTAGAATTAAGATAGTTACTATTACTAATATCTTTTTAATTTTCATATATTTCCCCTTTCTTTATTTAATAATATAAAATTTCCCTCCTTTCTTTTTCTATATACAAAATATATCACAAATATCTTTGAATGCAGAAAAAGTTACAAAAAGTTACATTTATTATAGACCTTTGAAATAACTGTATCTATAACTGTTCGCACTCTAGGTTTTACATCTATATCAAAATTAAAGTATTCTTTTAACTTTTTGATTTCACAATTATAATACATTTCAGTACTAGCTTTATTTATTCTACATTTAATATTATTTGATGATGTATTATATAATGTTGCTACTTTTGAATAGATTTTTTCCAGTTTTTCAAATTCTATTTGTGGATTTTTTATAATATATTCAATAATTTTTATTAAATATTGCGTGCCTTTATGAGAAATATCGTAGCCTAAATATAGTAATTCTTTTGTTATACAATATTTTAACTTATTGAATTCTTTATATGTAACTAGTCTTTTTATTCTTATCATTTATATTAGCCTTTTTACAGACAATAATATCTGGATTCAAATTTTTAATTATTTCTATTAAGTTATCTATATTGTTATTTATATAAAGAGAAGTTTTTTCTTTACCATCTTCAACTATTAACAATTTATATTTCATATTAAAATCTCCTATTTAACAATTTAAAATTATGTCATATAAATTATTTTTAATATAGCTTAATTAAAAGATTATTTTGTATTTAATAAAATAGTAATCATATTATTTATTATAGATTTATCTCTATCTGTTAGAAGTTCATATTTTTCTATATTATCTGGTGTTTTAACTAATGTATTAAATAATTTTCCAGAAGAACAATTGGCAGTATTACAAATATTTATAGCATTATCAATACTTATTCCAGTCTTACCAGTTTCTATCTGTGATAAAAATTGTGCATTTATGTTTAGTTCTTCTGCGAATTCTTCTTGTGTTAAGTTAAGACTTCTCCTTATTTCTCTGACGTTTTGACCGATTATAATACTATTATTCAAATTTGGCACTTATTAATTCACCTCAAATATTAGTATATTAGATTTTTACTTTTTAATGAAATATTTATTATATCTAGTTTTTATAAGAATATATAGTTAACAGCTATATGTTCTTATAGCTATTGGCTATAAGATTGAGTATACACTAAATATAAAAACTATAGGTAATTATATAAAAAATAAGTTATGTTTGAATTTATGATAAAAAGACAATAAAAAAAGACAGTTATCTGTCTGCTTAACAAATAAAATAAATCTATAAATTTAATATCATATATATCATAACATTTACGAAATATATAATATACATTAAGTCATTTTAATCGTTTATATCTACATTTTCAAATAGTTTATCATCAAAGAAATCTTTAAGTGTAATATTTAGTGCCTGACAAATAAGAGTAATGCTTTCAATAGTAATAGATTTGTTTTGACCTCTTAAAAATCTATTTATATTTGAACGATTAACTCCAGAATTTAAAGCTAATTTATTAGCTGTAATATGATTTTCATTAATTAAATTTTTTATTCTTATACGCATTGCATCAGATAAATACATTTTTCCCTCACAAAATTCAAAGAATTAGTTATAATATAGCAAACTTACAAAAAATAAGAGGGGATTACGCGCAACAAGAATATTGAAAAGTATTGTATTTTTTTTCATTTAGTAGTAATATAAAATAAAAAGATGATAAAAATATAGAATAAGTAGAATATAAGATAGTATAATAAGAAAACTAATAGCAAGCTAAAAGGAAATGTATCCTGTTCAATACAGAGAACATTTTAAGTTATTAATCTAATTTATACTTTTCAACTCTTTTAGTTTAGTAAATAATCAAGCTATTTTACTATTTATGGTAATATTATGAAAAAATACTAATAGAAGGAGAAGTATAACTATGAAAAATAAAATAAAAATAATAATTGCTTTGATTTGTATAATTATATTTTTAGGAATTCTTTTGGGCATAAAAGTTTTATTACCAGGATATAAAAATACTGACATAACAGATAAGACAAATCTAGTTATAAATAATAGTAATGTAACAAATAATTTAAAACAAAATAATACAGATGTATATATTTCAGAAAACAAGACTATTTATATGTCTATAATAGATATCAAAAATTTTTTTGACAGATACATTTATATTGATGAGAATTATAATCAGATAATTAGTACTTATAATTCTAATATAATGGCATTAAAAATTAATAGTACAAGTATAAAAATAAATGGAATTGAATCAAAAATAAATTCTAAAACTATAGAAAGAAATGGCATATTATATTTGCCATTCTCTGAAATTCAAAATGTTTATAATGCAAACGTAAAGTATGTATCTGATACAGACACAGTAATAATTGACACAAATGATAGGGATAAAAAGATAGCGAAAATAAATACAAACTCTACTTTAAAAAGTAGAGGACGAAACTTATCTAGAACTATAGAAAAACTAAAAAAGGGAGAAAACGTAGTAATTATTGGAGAATATAATAATTGGATGCAAATAAGAAGCGAAAGCGGAAAAATTGGTTTTGTTAACAGTAAGCACTTAAGTGATATAGAAGAAATAAAAAGTACTATTTCTAAAGAAAATCAAATTAATGGTAAGATAAATTTAGTATGGGATTATTTTTACAATGAAGAAGCAATTCCTAATAGAAATAATGAGTTTATTCAAGGCATTAACATAGTGTCTCCGTCTTTCTTTATTTTAAATGAAAATGAAGAGGGAAGTGTAATAACTCATATAGGAGAAAGCGGGAAACAGTATATAGAATGGGCACACCGTAACAAATATAAAGTATGGGCTATGATATCAAATAACTCAAATAAAGAACTTACATCAAAAATAATGAGGGATTATCAGCTAAGAGAAAAATTAATTTCTAACATTGTAGAATTGGTCAAAACTTATGAAATTGATGGTATAAATGTTGATTTTGAAAATATGTATAAAGAAGACAAGAAATTTTTTTCCAGATTTATTATAGAGTTGAAACCAAGGCTTTCATCTATTGAAAAAACAATTTCTGTTGACGTAACAGCTCCAGATGGAGATGATAGTTGGTCTATGTGTTATGAACGAAATGTTATTGGAAATGTAGCAGATTATATTATCTTTATGGCATATGATCAGTATGGTGAAGCAAGTACTGTGCCCGGAACTACTTCTGGATATGGATGGGTAAAAATAAATTTAAACAAGTTTATAGAAACTGAAGAGATACCATCAGAAAAAATAATTTTAGGACTACCTTTTTATTCTAGAATATGGATAAGTAAAGATAACAAACTTATAAAAAGTACACCTGTTGCTATGAAACACATATATTCTAATATTCCAAAAGAAACAGAAATTAAATGGGATGATATTACAAATCAAAATTATGTAAAATATGAACAAAATGGATATATAAAAGAAATATGGATTGAAGATATTAAATCTTATACAGAAAAATTATCTTTAGTTAATTCTTATAAATTAGGAGGAGTAGCAAATTGGTGTAAAGATATGGAAAGTCCAGAAATATGGGGAATTATAGAAAAAGAATTAACAGATAAATAGGTAACAAAGAAAATTTATGTATATATTGAAATATAAATAAATATATGATAAAATACTTTTAATGCAATAAATCTTTTGCACTAGAAATCTGGAGGACTGTTTAAGAAAGGTAGGTCACATATGTTCAAACGGATAGCAACGATTCTTTTATCAGTTTGCATGTGTTTTTCTTTTTCTTCTGTTGCATTTGCAACAGGGATAGAAGGAACAACATATGCTACCACAAGCGCTACTCCTCGAGGTGGCACAGAAACATGGTCTAAAGACTATGACTACGTCGGTAGTTTCCTTATGGAAGGAAATAACCTAACCCCTGTCAAAAACATGGGAAGGACAGGACAGCTATACTTGGTAATCGAATATGAGGACTACAAACTCGATGAAGATGTCAATGTAACTGTTCAAATTAAAAATGCAAGCACTGGAAAAGTTCTTGCACAGCATAAAAGCCTGACTCAAAAAGAAGGCAGTTTTACTGTTAGACTTAACGTAACAAAGGGGCAAAAAATTCAAGTCTTCTTCCGGGTCACGGACAAGAACGGCAACTACAACGATTCTCGAAAGTGTGCCATCAAGTATTGGTACGGATTCAATTAAACTGAGAAACTAACTAGTTTTGTCCTCCAATTTCTAGAAAAGCAGTTATATTTTAATTGCTTTTAAAGTAAAGGACTATGGTAATTTGCCATAGTCCTTTTTTATCATTAATTTATGCTAAACATTTTTTATAAGCTAATTTTTATTTATGTTCTATTAATTTTTTGGAACTATTATCTCAATATAGTCTTATTCAAATTTTTCTTGTCTTTTTATTTATATATTTTGTACTAATTCAAGTCAATTAGTCAAAATTTATGGAGCTTTATTCCTAAATTTCGAAATGCTTATTATTTCATTTATAATTAAGCACTTTATTAATCCTTTTACAGATTTTTTGTCTTATTCATTTTTGTTTTAATTGTCTTAGTAATACATTCTATATCTCAAAAAAGAACTTTTTAATAACCAAAGAGTTCTGGTATATTACGATTATAACACTCAATATAGCATTAATAATATTATTATTTATAAATTTCAAAGATATATACTTTCTAAACATATATCATTAATTTTTTTGCATTATTCTTAAACCTGGATAAATACAATATATATAAGGAATACTACATTGCACTTCATTAAAGCACACTTCATCTTTAAATAATAATATAAGTCTATCTGCCTCTGGTATAATAGGAGATTCAATTCGTAATAATTTTAATACTCCTTGCTCATTTTCTTTATCTGTTGCTATTATGTTATATAACATATTGTCTTGTGTCAAAAATGTAATATACGTAGGCTCATATCCTTTGTAGTATTGTTTTAATCTCTTTTTGTACTTACATAAAATATCTAAAGCATATATCATTTTCATATCAATACTAGCTTTATTGTATACAAAAATACCGTCTTTTTTACTTACAAAATTACTTTGCAAAATATCTTTAAAGTTATCATTTGGTCTATTAAAGAGTATTTGTAAATGTTTTAAAGTACAACAACCAAAGTCTTGTATAAAGTTTATTATTTTAATTTTTTCATTATCTAACATATAATCACTCCTATATAATTCTCACTAAATAACCATATATAAATTTCTTATTTTCTTTAATTTCAGTTACCTTTATCAACACTTTATCCATGTAATGTGGAAAACTACTAAATTTTGCTGGTACTCTTGTCAATACGGTTACAAATATATTGTCTAATTGTACTAAAATTCCAGAATTGTTTTTAGGAAAAGCAATTACAGTACCTGTATATTCTCCACCTACAGATATATATTTTCGTATATTCTTAAATGGGTTTTCTTCAAATTCTTTTGCAGAAAGTTTAAATACATTATTTTGAATATCTATATCTTTTATTCTAACTTTTAAATATTCTCCCACTATATATATGTCTTTACAATTTACAATATATGTGTGTTTTAGTTCTTCAGCTTTTATTACAACTTCTTTACCATATAAATCCACTACTATATGCTTTATTCCTATTCCAACAATACGAACTCTTACTGTATCACTTTTCTTTAGTTTTGGAAGTTCTATTTGTGAACGTAACTGCATAGCATCTATTCTGCTACCTATTGCTATATTGGCCACTTCATCATACTCTAATACAATAAAATCCACTTCAGCTCCAAGCATTCCACGAATTATTGATTTATTTTGTTTATCTTTTATTAAATGAGTAATTGGTATTAAAACTTTTATTTCTTCGTACCATAAAATTGCACAAGGTATGTATTTATCTTTTAGCTTATAATATTCATCTTCTATGCCTGTTATAGTACCGTGTGAGTATTCGTTTTTCTTCTTTACTTCTTATTATTTCTTTTATATTTAAGTTTTCCAAGTGTTCACCTCCAAATAAAAAACACTTACCATCAAGGTAAATGTTTAAATATTTATTTTAAATATTAAAATTTATAACTTTTTACTAATATAGAATTTACAATTCCATCTATTAACATGTAGTCTTTTCCATTATATGAGCCAACAATTACTTCGGCATTCTCTTCGAAAGTTCCAACTGAAGAATCTATTTGTTCCCAATATGATGTACCAGAAATACAAACTACTCGACCCTGACATAATTTAGTCCAATTATTTTTTATATCATCTAATTTATCAAAATATGGTTTTGTTGATGAACTATTTATACTTCCACTTCCAGCTAGACTTTGAACTATTTGATTATATTTAGAATATTCCTGTTGAGGAAATACTACATTTCCTTTTCGAACATTTAAAGAAGCAACTTCTACGTCTGTACTCATACCATCAATATATAATTTGAATTGCTGTGTTTTTACATAATATCTTAATTCAGCTTGTGGCTTACTTAACGTTTCTCTTTCCCTTGTAAAGTCTGTTTGAATAAAAGCTGCACCACTTTCTAACCAGTAAATATTATTATTTCCATATCCTTTAAAAGTATTTTTTACTCTTGTAGTTAACTGAACAACATAATCTGATTTTGCATCTACATCTGTATTAATATCTTCTTTTGAAATATTAGAAGAATTAGTTGTTGTCTCTGGCTTTTTATAATAATTATCATTACTACTATTTACTGATGTTTTATTATTTGTACTACCAGAGTTAATTGAATTTTGGATATGTTGTTGTTTTTTCTCAGGTATTTGATTTACATTTGCTTCTGTTTGTGTAGATTGATTAATATTTGGAATTGGTTTTGTATATACTTCAGATTGTACATATTTATTATTGTTGTTTGAGGTAGTTTGATCTTTTACAATTGTTTGATTTTCTGGTTCTGTAATATTATATTTTGTATATATATCATAAATTTCTTCTTGATTATTGTTTTTATCAGCAACAGATATATCTTTATTTGTTGAAGATGTAATCTTATAAATAAGTATAATAGAAAACAACAATATAATAATCAATAAAACTATAACTGCTTTTTTCATTACTATCACCTTCTCATACTATTAAATATTATATATATTTTAACATTTTTTACCGTAAAAATCAAACATGACAGTTAATAAGTTCCAATAATTGAAGATTTTGTGAAATATTGCCAAATCTAAAATTTTATCAAAAATTATCAAATGTAATTTCCTCACATTCTTCATTTTCTTGTTTTTCATTTATTTTTTCTTTTACCAATTTGGTTTTAATTTTTATCTTTTTTTCTGTACTCCAGTTAGGTTTATAATTATTTACCGAAACATCTTTTAATTTTTGAAATAGGGGATGTTCTGTATATATCATTTTATCTAACATTAATGGTTTATTTCCGCGAATATTTACTAAAAGCTTATTATGTGGTATTCTCAATATTTCATCTGCATTTAATAAATTTCTTTTTAGTGTAGATATGTTTTTTTGCCCAAATTCTAATTTTCCCTCAATTCCTGCATCTTTTTTTATACTTTCTGTTTCTACTGTTGATACACCGTAGCAAATCACTAAAGTATTGTGCTGTTAGAGTATCTGCTGCACCGTAAGCATAATCTTAAATCACAGTTACCGTATTATTTCTTGCCAAGTATCCATGGGATAACGGTTTTTAATTTGACCAATATTTTGAACTATTGGTATAAGTGCTATTCCACGACTTCTTACTGTACTTATCTTTCTATTAAAGTCTGGTATTTCTCCAATATTTGCAAATTCGTCGAGAAAGAAATATACTTCATTTTCACATTTCCCATTATCTTGTGAATCTGCATATTTTATTAATTTAATAAATAAGAATGTGAAAAATAATGAAACTAAAAAGTCCTTGCTAGAATCTACATCACTTGATATTACATAGTATATACAAGGTTTCTTGCCTGGTAACGTTAGGTCAATATCTGTAGTATTAGTAAGTTCTTGTAATTCTTTATTTTGGAAAGCTTGTAATCTAGTTCCAAGTCCTGTTAATACGGATGATTTAATAGTTTCTGAACCACTTGCATATATGTTATATGACATACGAGCTGGACTGTCTAATGGCAAACTTCTAAACATATTATCTAATCTTTCGATATCTCCAGATGCTATTATTCTATAAGCCTCAGCTAAAGTGTTCCTTTCAACTTTATTTTCTAAAAAGTAAATTTCAAACGCTCGTAATAGGTTTTCTTCAGCACGGGGCCAAAAGTCATCTTTACCTTTTTTCTTTTGTGTACCTGTTATGATAACATTTGAACTTGTTTGAATATCTGTTAAATTTTCATTTTCTCCAAATGGGTTCCAACGGTCTGAATGTTCCATATCTTTTAAATTAAAAACTTTTACTATATATCCATTTTCTCGAAAAATAGTATTAGTCTTTCTATAAATTTCTCCTTTTGCATCAGTTACAATAATTGATTTTTTATATTTCAAAAGTTCTAACAAATTTGTAATAAGAAAACCTATCGTCTTCATACTTCCACTAGAACCAAAAACAGCAATATTCTTATTAAAAAAACTATCAAATGGTAATTTTATAATGTTATTTTCTTTTTTTCCTAATATTATCCCTGCCACATCATTTTTTCCAAGTATTTTATTTACTTCTTCATTACTAACCCAATCCGCAGTTCCATAAGTACCATCTTCTGATTTTAAATTAATGCCTCTTATTTCCTCTTTTTTATAAAAGACTATTAGTTTTATTGCTATAATAAATAAAACGGAAATAACGGCAAATATAATGCAAATTGTAGCATAATAAAAATTATCCAAAACAATTTCTTTGCTAAAACATTTATTTAAAACTTCAACATAATTATTTATATTAAAACATATTATAATGTTTAAAATAATAAATACTATTATTGAAGTATATAGGATAAGCTTTTTAGTCATAAATTCTTATATTTTCTATATAATCAGATAAATTTACAATATTAAAATTTGCTGTTGGTAGTACATACTTTAAAATTTTTAAAATATTATCATCGCATATAACATCTACTTGTTTACTTAAATTGCTTTTTAAAAATACATCTATTCTATTTATTTTTTCTGTATCTATTAAATAAAAGTTAGATATATATTTATTTTTGTTATCTGTATAATCACAAAAATTATATTCTGATATGTGAACATTTTTATATAAATTTTGTATCAATTTATTCCAATTTATTTGTTGTATATATTTTAATTTTTCTAATTGCTCATCTGTATCTTCACATATTATGAGTGAATTAAAACCAAATACATAATTTCTAAATTCTATTCTTTTTAAATCATCAATTAAAACTATAATATTTTTATATTTTGTTTCCTTTTGTAAGTCATATATAACAGAGTTTATATATTTTTGTGTATGTTCTTTTGAAATGTGATATATAAGATAGCTGGTGCCAAATATTTTTAAGACTCCAATATATTTACGAGATGTTTCAGTAAATACGTTTTTGTCTTTTATTTCAATAGAAGACATAAATTCTATGTGTTTATCTTTATTATATATTGCCGCTAAATGGCTAATAAATTTCATTCTGTCTGTATATCTTTTTTCATATCTTAGTGGAGTTGTAGTTTGACCTAATATTTTCATAAAAGCGTAACCGTTTTCAGCAAGTACCAAGTATTTATTTTTTCTTCTTAATATATTTTTACTGATTAAATTGTGTATCCTCTTTGGGTAATAGGTATTATTAAAAAAATACTTTAAATCATTTGATGACAAATATTGAAACCTACCAATAAACCTTACAAGATTAATTTCATTTTTGTCCTTTGGAAATATACTTTTAATTTTGCTCACCGCCTTTTCAATATAGTTCATCTAAAATGTACTTGGTTAGGAATGTGATAGCTTACGCTCTCACATACCTACCCTGTTTAGATTATTTTGTCTTATTATTACATTAAAACTATTGATATTACTAGATTATTTGCATATAAAAAATGTCCTATTTTTATTTTTCTAAAATCTAAAAAAAAGGACATTTTAATCTACTGTATTTTTTATTAAATTTACTGTATTTTCTTGTGCCGTAATATATACTTCTGTATGTGGTATATTAGAGAATTCACCTTGTACGCTATAAAACATTTTCTCAATATTATCATCTTCAATAACATTATTTAATATTAAGGAATCAAAAATTGGTTTTATAAATTTATTGTCAATGTCCCAACCTTTTATATTATCAAACACTTTAATCAATATAAACACCTTACCTTTAAACATTTGACTATACTTTTTTGTTAGTTCTGTAAGATTTAATAATATATTTTTAAATGCATGTGTTTTCATATTTTTATATGATGGCATAGGCTCTGGTATATATAATTTTAATATATTACCATTAACTTCTGCTTTATAATCATTGCTAATTGTTTTTATTCTTTCTGAAATATATTCTACAGTCTTATTATATAATTCTATTTCTCTTAATATATTAAATCTTCTTTTTTCTAAATTTTTTAAAAACGTCTCTACTTGTAAATCATTTATAGCTTTGTTTTGTGTAACTCTATGTATTTCATTTTCTAAATTTATTAATTCTACATATAATTTATCTGATATTATCATAAAAAAGTCCTTTCTATAAATTAAAGGGCAAACAGAAGGATTAACTATTATTCATTTTCCTGTGTATCATAAGCATCAAATATTTCTTTTGTTATTAAATTCCTTACTTCTTGATTTAATGGATGGCATAAATCTCTATATTCTCTTTTTCCTCCATTTAATCTACGAGAAGGCATTGATACAAACCTTCCGATTTTTTTGTTTTCTAGTATCCTAATACCTCTAATGATAAAACTATCATTTAATACAATATTGGCATATCCTAATAGTGTACCTCTTCGTTCGATTTTAAAAACTTTTACCTCTGTAACTTTAATTTCCATACTTAAATTCCTCCTATAATTTTATTTTTAAAGGGCAAATTATAGGAATTACTAACTAATTTTACCATCCTGTTCTTGGTAATTCAGGACAAGTTGGCTTTTTAGGAATATGAACTATTGTAGTCCAGTTACTGTCTGCCTCTGCTGTTACTCCGAAATATGTTCCAATAGTTTTTGTATGATTTACAAATGTATCATTATCTTTTAAAGTATCTAATGATTTACAATTCATTGTTGGACTTACACTTTCTCTAAATCCTATATCTACCTTTCCAAAGTCAAACATTGTTTCTACAATATATTCGTCATCTTCTAATTTTAATTTTGTAAAGTCTAAATTATAATTTTCTTGTGTACTTAGACCTTTTCTAAATAAAATGTAATCTTTTGATTTATTAGTTTTATAATACACATCATACTTTAAATCTTGATTCCAGATTCCAGTAGTCATTTTCTGTAATCTTATATAATCTGTTGGAATATAGTCATACCACTTAAAGTTTTCTAAATATACATTAGAATTATTTGCAACATTACTAAATGTATAATTTACATCTTCTCCTGGTTTTATTTCAACTGTTCCTGTTTTGTCGACATCTACAGTAATATCTGTTGGCTCATTATCTATTATTACTGGTACAATCTCACCATTATTTACAATTTCAAATTCAAAAGTATTTTCATTAAGTAAATAATAAACAGAACCACTATCTAATTCTTTTAAGAAATATTTTCCCTTATATATTTCTTGACTAATGGCCTTCCCGAGTTTTATCTGTTATAAGTGTTTCTATTAAGTTATTGTTCTCATCATATAATCCAAATTTAGCACCTTCTAAAAACTTTGAATTATCTTTTTTATCAACTTTTGTTATTTCTACTTTTCCTTTTATTTTTTTATTTTTAATTGTTACATCTGTTACTTTATCTGCGGTTAATTTTATTGTTATTGGATTGTCATTTAATACATACTCTTCCAAAGTCTTTACTTCTCTTAATGTTAGTTTTTCAAAATCCCTAATAGGATATTTTTTGGTTAGAGCTTTACCTTTTTCGTCTGTTATTATTTTTTCTAAAATATTACCTTTTTCATCTAATACCTCAAATTCAACTCCTTGTAATTTTACTTCATTATCTTCTTCATCAACTTTTATTATATTAATTTGTCCTTTCTTTAATTCATTTTCTATGATTGTTTCGGTATTTGTTTTCCATTCAATTTTCACTTCTGTATCTTCTGCTAAGTTATACCATTTTCCGGCTATTTTTTTCTATTAACCAATATTCTCCGTGTTCTTAAATTTGATATATGAATCTCTCCATCCACGCTAGTTTTATAAGTTCCAATAACTTTATCCAGTTCTACACTATATAAGTCAAATTCTACATTTCCTAATCGTATTTCATTATTATCTGCATCTACTTTATATACTGTTAAGTTTCCTTTCTTATGCTCATTAGTTAATTCCTTCGTTATTGTTACATCATAACCAACATCAACTTTATTTTTTGTTGTATCTAAAATATAATTTTCATTCGTAGCAGTTTCTACTAGGACATATCTGCTAGGTTTTAAATTAGAAAATGTTGCAATCCCGTTTGTCATTTGATGTAGCATTTTGAACTACTTTTCCATCCTCTGTTCTTAATTGGAAAGTAACACCTTCAATAGGTTTATTAGTATCTTTATCTTTTTTTTCTACTTTTATTATTGATTTAGCTGTTGTTAATTTAAATGTTGTTCTAGCACTAGTCATTTCGTATGGGTCTGCGGCTATTATGTAATCTTGAAATTCATTATTATATGCTTCAGCATAAAAAGCACCACAAGTTTCCACTTGAATATTAGTTAAATAAATTAAACCTTCTATATCTCCAGTTATATTTGCTCTAGGAATTTTCACTTTTAGTGTATTTCCTTTTTTCTCATAAGTAGTTCCTTTTGGAAATTTTGAAAGAGTTACATCGTAACTTCCTAATGCTTTGTTTGAATTTATTTTAAAGTTTTGTACTTCATAGTTTCCTTCAGTATATGTATTTCCATTTTTATTTATTGTGACTTTTGCAGTTTCATATTTTTCGTTAGAATTTAAACTTTTATTATATAATTTTTCTGCTTCGTCTAATACTTTCTGGCCTCTCCTTTGAATATCTTTTAGAGTAAGTCCTGCTTCTTTATCTGAATTTGCAATTCTAGTTGGCACTTTATATACTGACTTTGGATTTTTTTCATTAACCAAACAATGTACTACTGTTTTTGTAACAAAATACCAGTCGTCATCACATTCTACTGATGTATTTCTCCAGTCAATACCAATATAACCATAGTATAAACATCTCCATAACACATCACTTTGTAATTTCTCTTTAACATAAGAATCATATCCATCAAAGTCAGTAGCACCACTACCAACGCCTGGTTTGTCTGGTTCAACACAGAAAGCATATAATTTTTTCCCTGTGTCTGGATCTTTATAATACACTTTAATAACTAATTTTAAACTTCCATCGGATTTAATTTCTAATAAACCGTGGCAGTTCCTTTTCTCCATATAAATGTGAAGTATCTCCAATATCTATAGCTGCAAAAGTTGGAATTGTAATATTTAATAATAAAAATAATACCATTAGAACTGGTATTGCTTTTCTGCTTATTTTTTTAATCATATCTTTTACCTCCTAAAAAAGAAGCCTTGTTTGGCTTCTTAAAATTTTATTTTTTAAATAACTTCTTGATATACATAGATTTTTGTATCATACAAATAGTAGTCAGTTCCTTTACTGTTATATCTATAATAATTTTCTACATATACACTTACTTTACAACCTGCAAGCGTCATTCCATCTAACTTAGAATTAGAACTATATGACATCCAATTATTTGTTGGCTTAGTTGTAACTGCAACTGCATATCCACCTAGTTCTTCATACATTTCATCTTTTTTCATTTGCTGATTTATATAATTTACTGCTTCTTGTGTTTTTGGTTTATTATATGTACTAAAAAATGTATTAGCAAGTTTTTCATTTTCTGCTTTTGTATTTTCTTTTTTATCATTACTGTTGTTTGTTTTATTATCTGTATTTTGCTTGTCATTTTTCTTTTGGTCATTTTTATTTGTTGTTCCTGTATTTTTATTTGTATCTGACCTATTATTGTTATTTTTGTGGTTAATATTATTGATTACATTTTGATTATTAGATTTATTTACATCATTTGATGTATTTTTACTTGTAGTATCTTTTGTATTAGTAGTTTTTTTAGATATTTTTACTTCATTGTTATTTGATTTATTTTCCCTTTCAGTATCCTTTATATTTTCTGTGATTTCATTTGCTATATTATTTATGCTGTTATTAAAAATATCCAAATTGTTTTCTTGTATATTTTCACTTATGATGTCTGTATTTTCTTCATTATTTGCTAATTCTTTTTGTTTATTAGCAAAAACAAAATATAATACAATACAAATAATTATTACTAATAATAGTACAATAATTGTAATTAAAATTTTTTTCTTATTCATTGAACATCACCTCTTTATTTTAAGAATAACACCTTTTTTTGAAAAAGGGAATGTTCAAAAAAATTTTTTTAAATATTTTCAATTCCTTGTACACAAAGTCTTAATTCTGGCTGATTTCTTATACAAGTTATTATAGTAATTCTATTATCTTTTGTATTATCTAACATCGTCCAGTCTGTTTCTTTTATTTCTTTTACAGTAGTTACTATATACTCTTTATTTCCCAGTGCAGATGAATATTTTATAATATCCCCTTTTCGTACATTTTTTAAATTAGCAAAAAACCTATATGTATTATGACCTGCCACACACACATTTCCTTCCAAAATACTACCGTTTTCAAATAGTCCAATACCTTGTGCCAAACTTTCTTGTGTTGTACCATATACTACTATATCTTTAAAGTTTATAGATGGTATCTCTAGTATTCCAATAGCATTTAAGTATTGTCCTTCATCTGTTTCAGACTCAATTGGAGTTCCTACAGTATTATTATAATCAGTAATTATTTCATTCTTATTATCATCTTTATAAATTTCATATATTGTTTCAATATTTTCTTGTACTTTTCTATATTCAATATATTTTAATATGCTAAATATGAATATACTAATTATAATTAAAATACTACAACTAATTGCTATTATTTTTAAGACTTTTTTTGTGCTTTCTTTCAAATTTAACCCTCCTTTCTTAAAAATTTGAACTAAATGTTTTCTAGTTCTATTATGTTTTTTATATATTTAGAAACATTAGAAAATAAAGATGGTGTATTTATTTTTTTGCATAAATCCTCTAATGAAAATGGGTCAAATATGATGTCATAAATTCCTAGTAATAGTGCATCTTCTAACTCTTTTTGCTCTTCATTTTCTAATAATAAAATCACTCTAATATTTTTGTCTCTTACTTTAAACATAAAATCTTTAAAATTGTACTTGTTGTTTTGTACTGATATAATTAGAGTATCAGCTTCTTTTTCTTCTAAGATATAATCTGCATAATATACAATTCTACTATCTTTAATTTTCTTGTTTATATCTTGATTTAACTGTTCATTATCTGTAAAAATCAATACCAAATTTAATCACTTCCTCTCAAAATATTTCATAGGATCCACATTTTCTCCATTTATCATAACTTCAAAATGTGCATGAGGTCCTGTTGAATTTCCTGTACTTCCGAACTGTCAAAACAGGTTGTCCCTTAATGACTCTATCATTAGTTTTCACTAATATATTTGTTCCATGTGCATATAAAGTTTTGACACCATTTCCGATGGTCAATTATGACACAGTTACCATAGCCACCGATTATAGCAGGCTTTTGTGACCAATCCATCTGCCATTGCAACAAAACTTGCTCCTGTTGGTGCTCCAACATCAGTTCCAGTATGCAACTTATATTCTCCGACTTATTGGGTGAATTCTATATCCAAATTCAGATGTAATATCTGTATAATTTGGAATTGGCCAAGTAAACATATCTTTACCAATTAAAATTTCATAAGTATTATTAATTGTATCGTCATAGTAACCACTTGAAGAATTTATGACTAAATCTACACACATATCTACGTCATCATCTTTTAAATTCATACTTGTTTTTAGATATTTTTTTAGTCTTTCGTATTGCTTACCTTGCAATTTTTCAGTTTTATACTTTTTCTTTGTTATTCTAGTATTTCCATTATCGGATACTTCTGTAATTGTCTCATACTCATATTTATAATGACCAATGATAGTATCACTCTCTATTAATATGTACTGTGTTTGTGCTTTTTCTTTATTTTCTTTCCATGTTACCTTTTTTCCTTTTGTTTGCTTTTCTTCTGTTTTTATTGTATCTTTTTCGTATTTAAAAGTAGACTTAAACTTTTCGCCTATTTCGTCTAATAAGTTTTGACCAATTTCTTTTTTATTATTTAGGTTTTCTAATGTCATGAGTGTAGATAAATGGGACCATTCTATCATTTTATTATTTTCTAAATTATTCACATCTAAAAGCTCATTTTTCTTCTCTTTATCCACATAGTTATCACAGATATTTAAAAATTCAGCTTTTTCAATACACATTGTTTTTATATCTAATTGAACTTCAGAAAGCTCACTATCATCTGCCTGTGCATTATTTGCAAATAAACTATCCATTAGAAAAGAAACTAATAGTAATACTATTAGAACTATAGCAATATATGGAATTAATGGTTTTAAAACCATCATCAGTATTTTTTTTATTTTTTTTCCTACTGCCTTTTTAGCTTTATTCTTTATGCTCATTAATATCACCTGACTTTTCTTTTGGTTGATTATCTTTTATATTATTAATAAACTCCGTATGTTGAATTTGTTTCTTAGGTTCATTTATCTTATTTTTAAAATTAGTATTAAAATCTCCTTCTACCATTCTTCTACCTACAGAAAGATACGCCCCTGTTGCCTTTGCTGCACCTTTTGCTCCTGTTTTTAATACAGAACCAATTTTACTAGCTTTGCCTCCAGTTGAATCTGGTTTGGTTTGTGTAACATTCTGTCCTTTATTAGGAATGACATCTCTTATTGGATTAACATTTCCATTAAAGTCTTTTTCTGCTGATAACTTTGTTTGAGGATTTACAAAATTCTTTACTCTACTTATAAAGTTTCCTTGAGATTGACTATTATTTCCTTGCATATTTGAAGCTACTGAATTACCATCTCCTCCAGAAGTTTTAAATTGTTCTTTTATTGCACTTATGCCATATCCAATAGCACCTCCAGCAGCTCCTCCCATTGCAAATGCTTGTGTAGCTTGTGCATTTGTGTCTATTCCTGCAATTCTACTTGTTAAATCTTGTAAAGAGTTTTGTATTGTTGATGCTAAAGGTAAAATCATCATTGCCCAAATTAGAGAAACTGCCCAACCTCCTCCAGATGGTAAAAAGGTTAAGTACATTAAAAATAAAAAACAATAAATAAACTGCATAAATACATTTGTTATTATTTGACCTGCCCAAATAGAAATTGCAGTCGCATTTCTATTAACAATCCATATGCTTAATGCAACTGGTGTAAATACTGTAAATATAATTAATACAAATTGTCTTACAATAAATTGTATATTTAGTTTTATAAACAAATAAATAAACATAGCAATTACAATAGCTGTAGTTATTGCATTCCCTGTTTTTATAGACGTCATCATACTTTCTCCAAGTAGCCCATCTAAAGAAGAATTAGCATTTACTACTAAAAGATTTACTAGAGAATTATTAATAAATAGCAAAAATTTTATAAATATTGGAGAAAGAGCTATTGCTAAACCACCGTAATAGTAAACGCATCAAATTATCTTTAGCTTCTGTTTTTTTAGATGTACTATTTCCAGCTACCATAATTTTGTAAGATAGCATTATAACTGCTATAAGTATTAATATTCCTGAAATACTACCAAATATTTTGTACCAATCCATGGTTTTAGACCACAATTCTCCTGTAAATGGTGCAACCGAATTGCTATCTACATCTTTATTAAATATCAGTTCGTCATAATCTTTAAACCCAATTCCCATTTCTTTAGATGTACATAAATCAAATATGGCTTGTGCAATTCCTCCTAGCATTCCAGCAATAATCTTTTCAAACATTGAACCTTCTTCGCTATCTATCTGTTCTGCAAAATCTGTTTTTGCGAATGAAGTAGGGCACACTGAAAGTATTAAGAAAGATATTGTTATAATTACCACAAAACTTTTTAAAATTTTATTCACTTAATTTCTCCTATTTTTTAAAAGATAAGGCAAAAAAGACACACTATATTATTTTAGGTAAAGGCAAAGACCTTTTCAAAATCAGCTATTTCAAATTTCATTGCAGTAACATTATTATTTAGTGAAAAAATACATTCTCCTGGACTTGCCATTGTTAAAAGTTCTTTTGCTCCTTCTGACAAATTAAAGAATTTTCGTATATTTTCTACATTACCTGTACTTTGTCTAAAAAGAAATTTAGTAGAGCAAATATTTATTATGGTTCTACCGTTCTTCACAATTTATAAATTCGTCTATAAATTGACTAGCAATAAGTAAAGGCGTATTGTGTTTTCTTCCGCCTTCTAGCAACAGTTGCCAAAAACTCTGCTGATTCTGTATATTTTAGGAATAACCAAGCTTCATCACAAATAATTAATTTCTTTTTTTCTCTATTTTTTAGTATAAATTTTTGCCATACCCAAGTTAAAATTACAAATGAGGAATATAGCTTTGTAAATTCATCTTTTATTTCACTCATATCAAAGCTAATTATATCTTCATTTGAAAATATTGTGCTTTCACAATCAAAAATTCCTAATGAATTACCTCGTAAAAAAGGAATTAGTATTTCTGCTAATTCCTTGCACTTTTCTCTTTCATCCAACTTCTTTTGGAAGTCTGATAATGTAGGCATTTTCTTTTTTACTTTTCCAATAACATATTTTCCATTATTTAATTTTCCTTTGTTGCGTTCATAAATTGAATTTACATCATCATTTATTCCACGTTCTGCATATAATTGATTTACCACAATTTCTATTTCTGCTATCTCTGTTCCGTTTAAAGGTCTCCCCATATAATTTCGTGCTATTGTAGAAAGTAAAGAACGAATATCTGCAACTTTATCTAATATGTTTAAAAACTCTTTATTTCCTTTATAGTCTTTTTCTAACTCAAATGGATTAATTCCTGTAGTTTCACCGTTGCCTTATTTTAATAGTTTTTCCACCTAATTTTTGAACCAATTTAGTATATTCACCTTCGACATCTATGAAAAAAGCTGAACAGTTATATGTAACAATGTTTCTCTCTGCTAATAGTTTTAAAGAAACGCTTTTTCCTGCTCCAGAAGTTCCACAAATAAATATGTGAGGATTGGGTAATGCTGGTGGTCCGACAAAATGTATTTAGATAAATTGGGGCATTTGTATAATAATTTCTACCAAGATATGCTCCTTTATTATGAGATACATTTGGATTTGTTATTGGAAATAGTGTAGCAACACCACCAGATACCATATTTCTTTCAAATCCTAATATAGTGCTTTCTCCTGTAGGTAACATTTGTTTTAGTCCATCTACTTGCTTAAAAATTAAAGTCCTTACCATTGCAGTTTTCTTATTCATTTCTACTTCTAATATTTTTGATTTCTCATTAAGCTTATCTATACTTTCACAAGTAATTGATATAAATACAGTTACAAAAAAAAGCTTGTCTTGATTAGTTTGTATTAAAGTCCTTAATCCTTCTAAATCTACAATTTCTTTTTCTAACACTGGAGTATGTGCAATATTTCCTTGTCTCATATAGTTTGCATATTCTGCTTGTGATTGCACAAGCTTTTTTGTTAGTTGATTTATAACACTTGCATTAGAAGATGTTTCTATCTTTGCGGAAATCGTCACATTTCCTAAATAGATTAATTCTTCCAACCAACCTAGCCAGGTTTGCTCTGGATATATGGTTATAACAAAAGTTCGTGAATATTTATTATATCCCAAATATAAATAATCAGATTTTTCTTCTAATATATCTGGCAATATTTTATCTTCAATCGCAGAAATATTATTAAATATGTTGTTTTCTTCTTTTAGCTTTTTCTTTTTTATCAACATATAATTCCTCCTTTCCGAAATTCATTTTTATTATATTAGAATTTTTGTTTAATTCTTTGTATAATAAATCGTATATATATTCGTCATTTAGCAATTCACATTGAATCTTAACTCGTGAAAGACTTGTCCTTAAATTTGTAATTCTTCTATTTAATTCTTTTATTGCATCTTCATATAAACCATCATAAGAAATTATTATATAATTTCTGTTAATTGATGTATCTTTATTTTGCATGATACTATTTAAAAAATTAATTAAGTTTTCTTTACATGATTTTATCTGCATATTTATCGATTTAGTTTTATTAATATCATTTATAATCTCATTAGTGTCTATATTTTCTGTAGTTGTTAAAAACTGAACAAAACCATCAAACGAAAGTGCAGTTTGCATCAATACATTTTCTACTGCTTCTTGCTCATTTTCTGACATCATATTATAGTCAATACTTCCTAGTCTTAAAATGCAAGAATATCTATTTTCAATATTTATCATAGAATTATTTATTTTTAAATTTAAAATATCCCTTAGTTTTTTTTGCTTTTTCTTTCTGTTATCATTGTGAATGTTTTTATCAACTCTTTTGCTTAGTTGCTTTACCTTGTTTTTACTTTTCTTTAAATAAATAAATGTAATCAATATTGCAAGCACACTTAAAATTAAAAATATTATCATTATTACCATTTTGAGCACCTCTCATAAACATATTTCTTTTGTCTTGTTAGATATTTAATACAATTTATGAAAAGCTTATCAAAGTTTTGTTCTTTAATTTTTAAAAATGCACATAGTAAAAAAAAGATTGATACAAAACTAATTACTATAATCTTTATCAATATTGGTATGTGCAAAGCAATGATAGATAGGGAAGAGGCAGCAAGCATTAAATATATAACTTGTCTTAAACTCAAATAACCACCAAATATCTTTTCTTCTCGTTTAAAATCAAATGGTATTTTAAATACTCTCATAATATACACCTCACTAATTTATTAAACTTCCTGTATTATTAGTTGCAATATTTATAATTATTCCTGCAATTATAAGTGATAAACCTAAAATTATTCCTCCACCACAAATCCAAGCTAAACTTCCTATTGATTCAGCACGTTTCTGTGGATTATTTGCGTTTGCAATCATCTTAATCGCAGCAATTACTATACTTGCAAATATCAAAACACCACCGTAAAGGCATTGCAATAGCGGTTATTACTCGCTTAATATTATCTGTTGCTGTCTGTACTTCAGCAGTTCCAATTCCTCCACTTGTTGCAAAAACGTTACTAACGTTTAATAAAAATATTAAAATTATTGTTAATGCTGTTAGTATTTTAATCATAATTAATTTTTTTCTTGTTGTTAATTTCATAAATTATCATCTCCTAATAAAATTGATAGGGCATATTTATATAGGACTACTTATATTAAAGTTTTTAATTTAGTAAAAATTACAGGCATAAATAATACAAAAATAATACCAATTAATAAGATTGGTACTGCCTTTAAAAATTTTGACTTTAAAGTTTGTGATTTAATAAAACAACCAAGAATTAGCAATAATAGTGATATAATTAGACTTGTAACTAATAATAGTAATATTACTATAAAGGCTATAAATAAAATATTTGTTGTAATATTTTCAACATTATTCATATAATCTTCTAGCATTAATTATTGCCTCCTTGTATTAGTTTTAGAATATTGGTTAATTATTACTCTTTTGTAATAACTAAAAAAATCTCCAACACTATTTTTTTTGGAAATAAGGTATAAATTGATAATTTCTTGCCTTTCAACCTTTAAAAGTAAATTTTTAAAGTTACTTTTATATAAACAATATAGCGTATAAATGATTTCTTTTAGCATTTGTACTTTATCATCTTGCATAATAGATAAAATATCTGTTGTATATATGAATTCCAGACGATTTAAAATATCATAAAATTCTTTTGAAATTTTTTCGCTATTATTTATAATATAATTAAATAAATCCTCTATTATATTTATATTATTCTCCTGTACCTTTTCGTCAATAGGGTATGTACTTTTGGATACATAGGGGTATGTATTTTTTTGTATATAGGGTACGTCATTTATATAAATTCTTCTTTCTTCAATTTCTTTTTTACCATTTCGTATCATTTCAATTTTTATATACCCCATTTTTTCCAAATGAGAAATCCATTGTGATACAGTATGTAATGTTACATCATATAAATTAGCAAAATATCTGTTTTTAGCATAACAATAACCCTTTGTATTTGTAAGTGCAGTAATTTCTCCATATAATAATTTTTCAGCAGGTTTTAGGTTATTATTGTATCTAACTGTTGCTGGAATAATTGCATAATAGTTAATCTTATTATCTTCATTCAAATTTTTCCTCCTTTTCTTTTATTTTTTCTTCAGATTTTGCTCCACATAAAATTAAAGCATATAAAAAGAGGCTAATATTAGCCCCTACAATTAAACCAATTATAAATTGCATCATCTTTTCCTCCTTTTTATCTTGTTTTATCCTACTGTATATGCTATAATAATTTTATAATAGTCTTAAAAATTTAATTATATACAAAAAAGCATAGCTTATTTGTTAGATAATATATTATAGTAATTAGACAACTTGCTTTTCTCTAACAATAATCTAACAAAAAGTAAAAAACTAATAAATTTGTTGATGTACTGATACATAATCTTTTACTAAAATTAATTCCTTTTTTTATTGAATTTTAGCGTGATTAGTAGATGTATTTAAATCTAGTCGGTGCTTAGTAGGGAATAAGTACACATTCCTTCTAAGCCGAGGGTCGGGGGTTCGAATCCCTCCTGGCTCACCAAAACAATTGAGAGAGTAAAATTTAATTTTACTTTCTCTTATTTTTTATTCTTTTCAATTTTTCCTATTTAGTATTATATAACTCTGGCATTCAAAATATTTCTTCTCTCCTATTTTCCCAGAATTATATCTAATTGATATTCTCTATTCTTTCTATATATTGTAAGTGTTACTTTGTCTCCTGGCTTTTTTGAATATATATATCTTCTTAAATCACTCATTTTATTAAGCTCTGTATTATCTATTTTAGTAATAATATCTCCTATTGTTAAATTAACCTGACTAGCTGGTGAATATCTTGTTATTTCTGCAACATATATTCCATTTTCTATTTCTATTGATGTGTCTATATAAGAAATCATATTTTTATCATATGCAAATATTCCAAGTGTTGCTTCCTCAAATTTTCCTTCTTTAGAAAATCTATTTATAATAGGTTTTACAACATCTATTGGAACAGCAAAACCAATTCCCTCTGCTGACGTTATTTTTACTGTATTTATTCCTATTATTTCACCATTTGCATTAATAAGTGGTCCCCCGCTGTTTCCCTGGTTTATTGTTGCATCTGTTTGTATTAAATCATCCATATAAGATACTTTTATTTCATTTTCTTGCTTTTCTTCTAATTTTATTGTTCTATTTACAGCACTTATAATTCCTGCTGTTACTGTCCTTTGAAATTCAAATCCTATTGGATTTCCTATGGCATATACAGCTTGGCCTACTTTTATATTTTCAGAACTTCCAAGTGTTGCATATGTTAGCCCAGTCATATTTATTTTGCAAATTGATAAATCTAGACTAGAATTAGACCAAACCACATTAGCTTTGTATGACCTTCCATCTTCTAAAGTAACATAGCAATTACTAAATTTTTTTCCTGTTACATGTTCATTTGAAAGAATATATCCGTTTTCTGTTACTATAACTCCGCTTCCTAGCCCTAACTCTCCTACGCCATCATTTAAAAATATTGTGCTCCCTGTATTTTTAATTTTAGATATTCCTACTACGCAACTAGTTGTTTTTTCTATCATATTTTGTAACTCTTCATCCTCTTTATGTGCATAATTAAATGTCTGTGATGTTCTCTCCACATTATTTTCTTCCAATCTAACACTTTTATTAATATCTATGTTCATATAATTTTGGTATAATAATAAAATTATTATAAAAATTAATATACTAATAAAAGTTACTAAAAAATATTTCTTTATTCTTCTACTTTTTTGTCTTTTTATGTATCTTTCCATTATATCTCCAATCTTAATTTTTATAAATTATTTTTCTATATTTCCATTTTTTACAAATTACATTTTGGTTAATTCATATATATTTCTCTCAATTTATAATAATTAACCAAATTTGTTTAATTAAATCAAACTTATATTTAATAAATTAAATCATATTTACTAAAGCAAAATGCTTTTGTATTTTTACAATAATATAAACTTATTTACTTTCAAT
>ENA-ORTY01000556-ORTY01000556.1-human-gut-metagenome-genome-assembly--contig:-NODE-556-length-48364-cov-96.381565_pt1 | contig 48364 bp, 38 predicted proteins | sample MGYA00241917_ERZ509198 | MGnify/ENA primary metagenome ERZ509198 (study PRJEB26280, sample SAMEA2338857) | human gut metagenome | biome: human gut; feature: human-associated habitat; material: faeces...
GATTTGCAAGCTGGTACCTATTGCCCGCATCGGAAATGTGAGGATGCAGGCGAATTCATACCTGTTGAAAGGTGTGACCGTTGAAGCCGCAAGGGTTGTAGAAAAAGTAGATAGACAAATCATCTTCCCTACAAAAGAGCAGGTGAAAACGGCTTCCAATGGTTATGATCTGTTGGACAACTTGTCTTTGCCTACCATTATCGTAAATCGAGCAGAACGCAAAGTTCTGTCATTAAAGGGCGGAGATGTGCAAATACGCATCAACGATGTCAAGGCTAGCATGCAAGATGTATTGGCTTTGCAGCCGGATGAAGTTACAAAGGTGGAATTCATCAATGTTCCTGGACTCAAATATGGAGACAGCAATCTGGATGCAGTCATCAACTACCAGGTCCGCCGACGCTATGCCGGTTATGTGGGTGGAGTTTCTACGATGCAAGGCACCAAGGCTGGTTTCAATAATAGCGACGGTTATTTCAAATACAATCTGAAGAAATCGGAATTCAGCATCAACTACAGTTTCTCCTATCGCTCGGTAGAGGAACGAAGCTATGAGAGTCTCGGTACTTATCATCTGCCCACAGGAGAAACTCTACATCGCAATTATTTAGGTTATGATTCTCCGTTCCTATACACCACCAATAATGTACAGTTGGGTTATAATCTTAGTGAGCCAGACAAATATACATTGAATGTACGGTTGAATTTCTACAATCACAACAGTCCTGTGAGAGGCATGAACCAGCTTTATCAGGAAAGCGGCAAGGCAAATCAATATCTGCAAAACAACAGAAAAATGCTGGAGCAGATTCCATCTCTGGACATTTATTATTCGCTCAACATGCCCCATGACCAGAACCTGGCTCTGAACCTGGTGGGTACTTACATCGGCACAGATTACCAATATCGTATGAGGGAATATACGTTCAACAAATCGCCGGATGAATCTGTAAAGAACGCTCCGCTGACCGATTACAGTTATGATGCAACTGGTAGAAAGCGCTCTCTTATTGGTGAAGGAACATACAGCAAGAACTGGAAACAGATGGCTTTATCGGTAGGTGGACAATATAATATCAGCCACACAGATAACATCTATGTGGGAAGCAGTAATGCTGATACGGAATTGAAGTACAGCAATCTCTATCTTTTCACCCAGCTACAGGGACAGCAGAAGTGGTTCAGTTATCAGGTGGGAGTTGGCGCAACCAGGTCTTCCATCCATCAGGGGGAGAACGGATACAGCAAATGGCTGTTTCGACCACAGGTAACTTTACAGGCAAAGGCTAGCGACCGTCTGAGTTTTAAATGGAGCAGCAAAATCACGTCAGACATCCCAAGCCTTTCCGACTTGAGCGAGTTGCGCCAATATTCCAACAGCTTTGAGGCGCGTGACGGCAATAGCGGTCTGAAGCCATTTACCGGCTACAACAATACCTTGTCGGCTTCCTGGAACATTCCGCTGATGTCTGTGTACCTGGAGGGAAACTGGACGTATTACGACAAGCCTATAGCTACTTCTATCTTGCCCGAAAAGCGGGAGGATGGCTCTTATCTCTTTGTGAGCAAACCGGAGAATCAGAAGAGTCATGATTACAAGCACCTGTTGTTGACTCCTGAAGTTCACCTCATCAAGGATCATCTGGATTTAAACCTTATGTGCGAGTATCAGAATGTCAAGACAAAGAGTTTGGATTATTCCCACGAGTTCAATTACTTCAGTTATGGAGCAGAAATTCGGTACATGACGGGCAATTGGAACATTGGCTATGGTGCCTATAAGGTGGAAAAGAGTTTTTGGGGAGAAAAGACAAACGGCGGAGAGCCAACCTCCAATCTTGCCGTAACCTACAGTTATAAGAACTGGCAGTTTGGCGTTCTCGGATTATTCGTATTCTATCCTCATGGCTGCGTGTATAAGGATGAACTTTTCAACAAGTATGTGCAGCAGAAGAACAAGGTACGCCTTGCTGATCAGGGCAACATGCTTGTCTTTGCTGCCAGCTTCAACTTCAGCCATGGCCGCAGATACCATACAGGCAGCCGTAAGCTGAACAATAGCGATAGAGATAATGGTATCAGATAGAACGGCGACTTGTAGTTATAAAAAATAATCTTTCTAACTGGGAAAATATTTTTTTCCAGTTAGAAAGATGAAATTCTATTATTCAGTATTCGTTATGGAAAACCTTGTAGGGGTCCAACTGCTGCATTTTCTCCTTGATTTTCTGCTCTATTCCCTCTGATGGTTCCGGAATTTCGGCACCCATTTCCTTGGCAGCAGCCTCATCCTCGGCAGCACCGGCACTATCACCCAGACTTCTGCGAACCTCGCTGCGCTCGCGATACGCATCAATAGAGAAAGGATTTACATCCATCACCTTACCGTAGGTCTGTTCAGCCTCCTCCATCTTTCCCTGCGCCTTCTCTACACGAGCCTTCAGCAACAGCACATCCTCGTTGCCCGGAATATGCTCATAGAGGAAAGTTGCATCGAGTTCTGCCTCGGAAAGCTGAGCCTGCTCCAATAGGATGCTGCCACGAAGCAATCGGGCGGCATAGAAATCCTCACGCTTGCCTATCGCCTCAGTCAGCATCGACACGGCACGGATGGGTTCGCCCAATCCCCGGCAAGCCTTGGCATAATAGAGATAGGTCTGCAGATTCGATGTGTCCAGATGAAGAGCCTTATCGCATACCTCCGACATGGCAGTATAGTTCTCCATCATATACGCCACATCCGCCATACGCAGCAACACCGCCACGTTGTCGGTCTGGGCTTCCGAGAGAATCTGCAACTGCTCATAGGCTTTCTGCAGATCACCCATAGAGATGTAAGCCTGCGAGAGATAGTCGCGGCATTCCAAATCTTCGGCATTCAACTGCAGAGCATGTTCCAAAGACTTGGCTGCAAGGTCAAATTGATGCATACGGAGAGCACGAACACCATCATATTTCACCATGTCGAAGTCTTTTTCCTTCTCCTGTTTCACTTCCTCAGTAGTCTTTTGCCCACCAAATAGCTTTTTAAATATGTTCATAATCCAACTATTTTTTTAGGTTTTGAATTGTTTGTTGTTGAAATCGTATCAAACGACAGGGCAAAAATACGAATAAAATCCCGAAAAACGCCCCTTTTTTGGAAGAAATATTTTCATTTTTCTGATTACGAGAAGATGGTGACAAACTTAGACGCACGAATACCATCCACATAAACATCTGCTTGATAGGGAGTTAGGATTGTTTTTGATTTCAGCTAAAGGCATCAAAAATCTCAGTCTCAGTGTCTCAGTTGTTTTTCAAGTACCCTCTCTTTTTCTTTTATTCTTATATATATATTATATATTTATATATAATTAATTAATAATCAATAAGTTACAAAAACAGCAAAAAGGAAAGAAAGAGAAAAATGGGAAAATGATACCCCCTTATTTTTTAACTGAGAGACTGAGACTGAGATTCTTTCCAATTAACTGGAACGCCACTTTTTGCATTAACTATCTGATAATAAGCCTTTTAGAAGAAAGTAAATTAGAAAATCTTCCAGATTCCAAATCTTCCAATTAATTTTTCAGCATATCCCTCCTACCCTCATTTTTATATATATTTATATATATTATATATATAATTAATAATCAATATGTTACACGATATAAAAAAGTAAAGCAGACGGACAAGCGAAAGATGCATACCCTCTTAAAATTAATTGGAAGAACTGGAATCTGGAAGATTTGGAACAACTGGAACAATTGGAATAGCCGGAACGCTGCCAACCGGAGTGGAGCAAGCTAATTATAACGCAGCCCCCAGGGAAATCCCCTCTTCTCTAGAAGGCAAGCTCAATCCATTTGCTTTACACCTTAGGAACAGAAAATCATAGGGAAAACATTAATTTTCCTTAAACAAGCCGCTTTCTAGGATTATTTCGAAGTATAGTTAGAAATATTTTCGGATTTTTGCAAAGTATACTTTAAAATATTTCTGTATGGACAAGCAAATTATCAAAAGAAAGCCTTTCCAGGCTATCACGGCTACATCATCACCCGTGATTACCAGACCCAAATAAAGGCAGATGGTTATACGATAGAGGTAGTACCTATCTGGAAATGGCTACTGCTGCAAGACAACAACTAGAGCTTTAAAGAGCAAAAAGAGATTTTAGATAAAAACAGAAACTTTCCTTTTTAAAAGGAAATAAATACCGATTTCTTTCCTTTTTAGAAGGAAAGTTTCTACGTTTGCAGCCGATTGTAGGAATCGATTTTGATGGAATAGGAATAGGCAAGACCATGGCTCAAAGCACCATGATCTTGCCCTTTTCTATTCTGACTTTTGCCACACCCATCTCGTTCAGCGCCGTGATGATTTCCTGCAGGCTTGCCCTGCGGGAGAAGCGGAAGTGGATGAGCTTACCCATATTCGCCTGGGACTGGAAGACTACGGTCTTGTTGTACCAGGCGCCGATGTCGCTCATCGCCTCTGCCAGCGTAACCTGATCCATATCGAAATCGCCTTCCAGCCAGTCGGAGGCTGAAGGGGAAGCCTTAGACACCACAATCTTATCCGCCTGGAGCGTGGCGGTCTGACCTGGGCGCATTTCCACTTCCGTATCGGCATTGCTCACCTTCACCTTGCCCTGCATCAGGGTTACCTTTGGGGCATCCTTGCGATAGGCTTTCACGTCGAATATGGTACCTAATACCTGCGTCTGCATCTCTCCTGCCTTTACTACGAAAGGCCGATGAGGATTCTTGGTTACTTCGAAATGAGCCTCGCCCTTCAGACGGACTTCACGGACTTCTGCATCATCGAAAGATGCAGGATACTCGAGCGTAGAATTGGCGTTGAGCATCACCTTGGTACCATCGCTCAGCGTTACCAATGTGGTGGTTGCTGCTGGGGTAGAAACCACGCAATAGCCATCGCTCAGGGTCTGCTCCACCTGCTTGGGAGAAGTGACCTCCGAGAAAAGTTCCATGGAGAACTCCGTAGGCTGAGAAATCTCCTGGGATGAACGGAAAATAAAAAGGAATAGGCTTGCCGCTACTGCAACAGATGCCGTAATCCAAGTCAGGATTCGGGCTTTAGAAACCTTTCTGGAAGAAGATTCACCTTCGATTTCATCCTCTATCTTTTTCTCAGACAATTCATCTTCTGCCTTCTGTAGATGTTCCTTCTCTGAAGAAATATGCTTCTTCTCGAAAGCTTCCCAAGCTGCCAGCGTTTCTTCTTTCGAAGGCTCATCGCCCAAGGCTTCCCCGAATATCTGGGAAAGCCGGGCATCAAAAGCATTTTCTGAAACTTTCTCAGAAGCATTCTCAGAAACATTTTCAGATACAGAATCCATTCTATAATCCAGTTTTTGATCTTGATTCTTATTCATGATTTTTCCTCCTAATTCTCTATGTTTGTATGCTTCATTCGCTCGCGCAAGATGGCGAGTGCCTTGGAAATATGCTTCTTCACGGTGTTGGGACTGATGCCCAACCTGTCGGCTGCCTGCTGATAGGTGAGATGCTCGAAATAGCAGAGGCGGAGAATCGTGCAGGTGGGTTCCTTCAGCTCCCTCGCTATCTGCTCCGCCTGTTGCAGCAGACGCTCGTGCTCCTCATACTGGGTACTCATATCATACCGGGTGGCCTCTATCAGTGCCTCTACGTTGGTCTGCTCCACCTGCTGGTGCTTGAGCCAGTTAAGGCAGGCATTTCTCACCGATGCGTAGAGCCAGCTCCTCCTTGTTTCCATCTGCAAGGAGGAGAATTGGTTCCATGCCTTCTCGAAAACATCTCCCACAATGTCACGGGCCTCGTTGCCGTCTCCCAAAAGGGACACGGCATAACGCACCAATCGAGGATACATTTCCAGGAATAGCTGCTTAAAGTCGTTGTCTTTCGCTCTGTCCTGCGCCACTACCTTTATATTTATTTCTTGTTGCATTGAATGTGTATCTCACATTCATGAGAATTTTCTGATTATCTGCATATCGGGTTAACGTGCGATGCGACTGCGTGCCGTTTGCCTCGAAATAATAATATCCTGTATGCAAGAGGTCTTGCACTACAAACATCACCTTGAGGGCATCATTCTTCATAAAGTTCTTGGAAACCCGGAACTGCATGTTGCCCGTACATTTCCTTCTTCCGATTCCCATCTCCGCCCTCGTGCTGACATTGCCCGAAAGATTCATGAACCACCGGTGGGGAAGCCTCAGATTGTTGTTCATGCTGAATGTAAACTGAGGCTGATTTTTGTCAAACTCGGGAATATTGAGATGATTTACATTATCATGACAGTAGAAGACACTCGCCGTGAGGTTAGGATACCAGATTCCAAACGAAGGCGCCACACGGATATTGGCTCCACAATGGTAGGAATGAGGCACCGAAGCCATCGTCTGCAAAAGCACACTCGGATGATTCACCTCATCGTAAGGCTTGTACCAGGTCATGTACATATCAAGTACATAGTTGTAGTAAGCCATGAACGACAACCACTTGTAATTGCCCGACAGGTTGAAACTGTGCTGCTTCTGAGGCTTGAGATGAGGGTCACCGGACTTGTACTCGTACTTGCTGTCGTAGTCGATGCTGCTCTGAAGCATGACGTAGATAGGACTGTACTTGTTCAGACGATAGGAGAAGGCAAGATTCAGATTATCCTTGCTGTAGCCGATGGATGCAAATGGAATCCAATCCCTGTAGCTGGGACTCTGTTCTGCCTGCAGCACATCCTTCTCGTAATAATCGGTTTTCTGGTATTCGTATCGCAAGCCGGCTCCATAGTTCATGTGTCCGATGTTCAGATAATACTCCAGGAATCCGGCATAGATAGACTGGCGGATGTGGTTGAAGGCATCGGCAGAAAAGCCGCTCTGGGTGAAGTCGTTGTGGCGGTTGGTAAACATCTCTTCCGTTCCGAAGGAAAGCCTACCCTTCCACAAAGGTCCCGACACCACCAGCTTGGCAGCATAGAGATTACTCTTCACCTTGCTCTCTGATTCCGCATCCAGCTGTTCGTCGTTTATCGCCGTCTGGGTGCTCTGGCTCACCTTATTATAGAAGTCGCCATTGAAATTGATGTTCCATTTGCCGAAATCGCCATTATAATAGGCGTTCACGCTATGCGACCAATGGGGCTTGCTTTTCGAAAACAGATCTACGCCCATGCTTTCCGTCAGTTTACCATTCTCCCACACATCGGTAGCTCCCCAGCTGTGAGTGTAGTTGTTGCCTATCATGTTGGTTGTCTCATAGCGCATACCCAGCGATTGCTGCTCGGAAATCTCATAGTTGAAACCTGCGTTCATAAGAATCTCTCCACCAAGGGTTTTCGTGGTTCTGCGGCTGTTGAATTCCCAGTCGCTGGTGGTATGGAGCTGGGTTTCGGAATGGGCGGTGGTGTGCGAGCGATCCAATCCCGCTCCCACTTCGCCGAAGATATCGAGTCCGCCCGTGCGGTAGTTCAACTGCACATCCTCATAGCCATGAGGCGAATAACGGCCCTGCATATATTCAGAATAAAGGCTTCCGCTCAAGCCCTGTCCGCGCTTGCGAACGGCACGCAGACGGATTACGGCATTGGTCTTGGAACTATACTGCGCTCCGGGAACGGTAACGATTTCTGCCTTCAGAATATCCTTGGCGCTCAATCGCTTGAGTTCGTTCAGATTCTCCAGTTTCCTGCCGTTGAGATAAATCTCGGGCGCTCCACGGCCGATGATTTCCCAACTGCCTGCTTCACCCGAAACGAAAGGCAACTGGCTGATCATATCTTCTGCAGAGCCCAGTTCGCCCAGGATGGTACCTGATACCAGGGTGGTGAAGGCACCGTCCTTATACACCACATTGGGGCGGGTACTCTTGATGGTTACCGCCTTCAACTGCTGTGTGTCGGGATGCAGACCGATGTGCATGGTAGGCTTGCAGGCCAGGGTCTGCGACTTATAGCCCACAAACGAAACCTTCAGCATCACATCCTTATCGGCATAAGGAAGCACGAAGCTTCCATCCTCTGCCGTTACGCAACCGGCCACATAAGCCTTGCTGACGGAGGAAATCAACACCACGTTGGCGAAAGGCAGAGGCTTCTGGTGCTCATCCACCACGCGGCCCTTGATCTGTTCCACCCGGGTTGTCTTGCCCGTGTATTGAACGGCGAAATAGGTATTGTGCTCTACGAAGGAGAAAGGTTTCCCTTGCAGCACCATCTCCAGGGCTTCCTTCTGTCGCTTAGCCTGGATATTGGCGGTTACGTGATATTGGTCGGTAGCCTGATAGGCAAAGAGGATATTCTTCTCGCCCGCCTTTTCAATCTTCTTCAACACGGAAGTAAGCGTTTCGTTATGCACCTGAAAGGTCATACCTCTGCTTTGAGCAAATAGGGAAATGCTCAAGACAAGACACAGTATAAGGGAAGTCGTTCTTTTCATCATTTTTCTTGTTTTTATGATTCTACTTTGTTCATAATACAACATCCCCCTGGAATCGGGTACGCCTATTTTAAAAATTTTGTTGCAAAAATACAAAAATAATTGGAGAGAAAGGAAAAACTTTCCCTTTAAAAAGGAAATAATTGCCGTTTTCTTTCCCTTTTAAAAGGAAATTTTGTATCTTTGCGACCGAAAGTCCCTTGAAAAAGTGGCAGAACAAAGCAAAAAGTCCCTTGAAAAACGTGCATGAATTCAAGAAAAGTCCCTTGGAAAACGTGCACAGCATCAAGAGTAATACATCATAAATCATTAGAAAACAGATGTTTAAACGAAAAATTGAAAAATATCTCAAAGAATGGAAAAGTGATGAGCATAAAATGCCTCTCATCATCAAAGGATGTCGCCAATGCGGAAAGACATTCTCTGTACTCGATTTTGCCCATAAGAATTATGAGCATGTTGTGTATATTGACTTTTTCCAGCACCCAGAATACAAGTCGGTATTTGATGGTGGCCTGGACATCGATCTTCTCTGCATGACACTTTCTACCTTAATACCTGATGCCAATTTCGTATCGGGCAAAACCTGTATCATCTTTGACGAGATACAGGAATGCCCACGTGCTCGCACAGCCTTGAAATTCTTCAAGACGGATGGCAGATACGATGTCATCGGTACGGGTTCCCTGCTGGGAGTCAGCGGTTACCATACCAATGCTTCGTCAGAGGCTCCAATTCCTGTTGGTTACGAGACTATCATAGACATGTATCCAATGGATTTTGAGGAATGGCTCTGGGCAAATGGCATTAAGAAAATGACCATCGACTACCTGCATCGCTGCCTGGAAGAAAAGACTCCAGTACAAGAAGCCATCCACGAAAGAATGCGCCAACTGCTGCTACAATATTGCATTGTTGGTGGAATGCCAAGAGCCGTGAGCGTATTTATGGAAACTCATAATATGCAAAACGTGCTACGGATGCAGCAAGCCATCATCGAAGAATACAAAGTAGATATGCTGAAATATGCTCCACAAGCAGACAAGTCGAGAATCAGAGAATGCTTCGAGTCAATTCCGCGTCAACTGAGTAAGGAAAACAAGAAATTCGCATACGCCACAGTACGATCCAACGGAAGAGGACGTGACTATCAGGGCAGTTTGCAATGGATAGAAGATGCTGGCATTATCCGCCGTTGCTACAACCTGTCAGCGCCCGAACTCCCACTTGATGGCAACTCCATTCCCGACCAGTTTAAAGTTTACATGGCAGATACCGGGCTTTTCATCAGTATGCTCGAACCAGGAACGGCAGCTGACATTCTGCAAGGCAATCTCTATGGATACAAGGGAGCCATCTTTGAAAATCTGGTAGCCGACATTTTTGGCAAGATGAATCGCAAGCTCTATTATTTCCGCAAGGACTCGGGTTTGGAAATCGACTTTGTTACAAGATACGAAGGCAAATGCACGCTGGTAGAAGTAAAGGCGAGCAACGGAAACATTAAAAGTGCCAAGACCATCCTTTCGAACCCCGAAAAGTATCACGTATCTCAAGCCATCAAACTGGGAGATGTAAATGTAGGAACAGCCCCACAAACACTCATTCTTCCCCTCTACATGGCTTTTCTGCTGAAAAACAAATAATCTTCGTTAAAATATCGAAATCCTAAGAATAATCCCGACAGAAATAATTAATTTTGCAAATAAAATCAGAATACTGTAGATAAATGCAGAGGATAACACATAAGAGAATCCGAATTTCCTGGCTGCTGCTATTGGTTTACCTGCCGATGCTGCTGGTCGTTACGTTTCACCATCATGGTGAAGCGCAGGGAACTCATGCAGATTTCTATTGTGCCGATTGTGCCCATCATGTTCATCACGACGGCCATCTGATAGCCCTGCAGAATACCATGCACGACTGTGTGCTCTGCCAATTGCAAAGCACACCTTATCTGGCTCCATCCCTCGTGGTATGGGTTGCCATCGCCGTGCTCCATCTCTCCCCTCGCCGTGCCTTCTGCTCTCCTTGCTTGTGCAGGGCGAAGGGGGTAAAATCTACCCGTGCTCCACCTTATTATCAGTTTTTATAAATAATTGAAAAATAACATAATAAGGTAATTAATAACATAATGAGAACAATATTGAAATCAATATTGCTGATGAGCCTATGCTCGTCGGCAACAGCCCCTGCTATGGCTATAAACGGAGCAGATAATAACAAGGAAAAGTCAAGCATTCATGGTATGGAAACCAGCGATTCCATCAAGCACCAGCCTCTGACGGAATCGAGCGTGAAACTGAACGAAGTGGTGGTAACAGGATTGACGGGCAGCCAGAAACTGAAGCAATCGCCCGCACCTATCTCCTTTGTTTCTGCCCGCCAGCTCGAAATGCAACCTTCAACCAACATCATCGACGCCATCGCTCATCAGCCAGGCGTTTCGCAGATTACCACGGGAAGCGGAATCTCCAAACCCGTGATTCGTGGATTGGGATTTAACCGTGTGGTCGTAGTAAATGATGGAGTCAGACAGGAAGGACAGCAATGGGGCGATGAACACGGAATAGAAATCGACCCGGCTTCGGTTCATTCCGTAGAGATCCTGAAAGGTCCGGCAAGTCTTATGTATGGCTCGGATGCGATGGCTGGCGTCCTCATCTTCCATTCCGCTCCTACCCTTGCAAAGGGCGACATGAGAGCGAATTTCTCTACAGGTTACCAAACCAATAACGGACTTTTTGATTATTCGCTCAACTTTGCGGGCAACCAGGGCGGTTTTGTCTGGAATACCCGATATAGTGGAAAAATGGCGCATGCCTACAAGAACAAATACGATGGTTACGTCTTCGGTTCTTCACTCCGAGAACAGGCCCTTTCGCAGCTCCTCGGTTGGAATTATCGCCAGGGACATTCGCATCTCACACTCGATTATTATCATCTCACTCCGGGCATCGTAGAGGGAGAAAGAGATGAGAAAACGGGCGAACTGGAAATTCCGGATGGCTACGATGCCAAGAGTTACGGCAAACCGATGCCTTATCAGCAGATTCACCATTACAAGGCGGTGCTCGACAATTCCTGGTTCCTGGGCGACGGCAATCTGAAACTCCTCTTGGGTTATCAGCAGAACCGCCGTCAGGAGTTTGAGGAGGAAGAGAATCCGAAGGAATGCGGACTCGACTTCATGCTCCATACCGTGAATTACGACCTGCATTATCTCTCGCCGGAAATGAATGGCTGGAAATTCTCAATAGGTGTCAACGGCATGTGGCAGCAATCAATTAACAAGGGAACAGAGTTCCTGATTCCAGCCTATCATCTCTTCGATTACGGCGTGTTTGCCACGGTGAGCAAGAAAATAGGCAAGTTGAATCTGAGCGGCGGAATCAGATACGATCATCGCCACCTGCACAGCGAAGCGGATTCTTTCCGTTTTCAAGCCTTTAAGCGCAGCTTTGAGGGAGTAACCGGAAGCATTGGCTTGGCTTACGAAATCCTGCCCGATTTCAATATCAAGCTGAACCTGGCAAGAGGATTCCGTGCTCCAAACATCAGCGAATTATCATCGAATGGTGTGCACGAGGGAACCCAGCGATACGAATTGGGAAATACCAGTCTGAAGCCGGAAAACAGCTGGCAATTCGACCTTGGTCTGGATTATTCTTCGCCTATCATTTCGGCAGAGCTCTCGCTATTTGCCAATCGCATCAACCATTACATCTATAGCGAGAAGTTGGCAGATGAGAATAATCAGCCTGTCCTCATCGACGACACGCCTGCCTATCAGTTTACTTCGGGCGACGCCCGCATTCTGGGTGGTGAGGCGAGCATCGACATCCATCCTGTAGAGCGTCTGCACTTCGGCAACACTTTTTCATATGTCAACTCCGTGCAGTTGCATCAGCCATCCGAATCTAAGTATCTGCCATTCACCCCAGCTCCCCGTTGGATTTCGGATGTAAGATATGAGTTTGTCTGCAACGGCAAGACTTTCGACCATCTCTTCGTCAAGCTGCAGATGGATTGCAATCTTCGCCAGAGCCATTATTTCGCAGCCAACGATACGGAGACCGCCACGCCATCCTACACCTTATTAAATATGTATGCCGGTACCGACGTGAAGCTTCACGGCAAGCGCCTTCTCTCGCTCTATCTTTCAGGCGAAAATATTACCAACCGTGCTTACCAGAACCACCTGAGCCGTCTGAAGTATCTGGCGGAAAACACGGTTACGGGCAGAAGAGGTGTTTACAACATGGGGCGCAACTTCTGTATCAAAGTAGTGGTTCCGATAGAACTGTAATTCCCTCTTTTAGAATAGGAAATTCCTCATCAAGAATCAGAATTTGGAATAAATAAATGCCGATAGGGTGCCAAAAACTACAGAAAAAGTAACTTTTGGCGCCACTATCGGCATTTTTTCGTCTAATAATTAGACAATAATGACCGCTTTTCGATGATATTTCGTAACTTTGCAACCATGATTAAGAAACAAGGAACGATATTGATTGTTGATGACAACCGCAACATTCTTACTACGGTGAGGATGCTGCTGGAACCCATATTCGATGGCATCATCACCATCGCCAACCCTAACTCCATCCCAGCCAAGCTGAGAGAGGAGCATCCCGACGTGGTGCTGCTCGACATGAACTTCTCCAGCGGAATCAATTCGGGAAACGAGGGATTGTACTGGCTCAGGGAAATCAAGAGCCTCAGCCCGAAAACCGAGGTGGTACTCTTTACCGCCTATGCCGACATCCAACTTGCCGTAACAGGCATCAAGGAAGGTGCCGCCGACTTCATCGTGAAGCCTTTTGAAAACGAGAAGATGATCCGCACGCTGGTAGAGGCTAGGGATAAGAACAAGGCTGTGGATAACGCTATTGGCAAAAAAGGTGGAAAACTTTGTGGAAAAGATGCACAAAGTGCTATGTATTGGGGAGATAGCGAAGTTATGAACAATTTGAGAAGCATTGTGGAAAAAGTTGCCGCAACCGATGCAAACATCCTCATCACGGGCGAAAACGGAACGGGTAAAGAGGTGTTAGCCAACGAAATACACCGTTTATCCACAAGGTGTGGGAAAAAGATGCTGCCTGTGGATATGGGAGCCATTACGGAAACCCTTTTCGAGAGCGAACTCTTCGGTCATGTAAAGGGTGCCTTTACCGATGCCAAGGTGGATAAACCGGGCAAGTTTGAGCTTGCCGACGGCAGCACCATCTTCCTGGATGAGATAGGAAACTTATCCTACGGTCTTCAGGCAAAACTCCTTACCGCCCTGCAACGCAGAAGCATCGTAAGAGTGGGCGGAAGTACGCAGATTCCCATCAACGTACGGCTGGTTTGCGCCACCAACCGCAACCTGCAGCAGATGGTAAACGATGGCGAATTCAGAGAGGATCTGCTCTATCGCATCAACACCATCCATCTGGAATTGCCTGCCCTGAGACAGAGAAAATCAGACATCGTTCCGCTGGCAGAAAGATTCCTCCATCAATATGGCGATTTATATAATAAGGTGAATCTCCGTCTTTCGGAAGAAGCTGAGAAAAAACTTACCAGTTTGCCTTGGTACGGTAACATCCGTGAACTTCAGCACGCCATCGAGAAAGCAGTGATTCTATCTGATGGCGGAATGATTTCTGCCGAAGATATTGACGGCGGAAACCAGCAGAAAAGAGAGAAGCCCCTGGAAGAGGTTCAGACGCTCGACGAGATGGAGAGCCGAATGATAGAGAAAACCATCAGGGAATGTGAGGGAAACCTGTCGGTGGTAGCCGCAAGACTGGGCATTTCCCGCCAGACGCTTTATAATAAGATTAAGCGATATGGATTATAAACTAATTATAATTATCGTGCTTTTGCTCGTTGCTGTAGTGGGTTACATTCGCCTCTACCGCCACTATCGCCGGAACATCAAAAAGGTAACCTTCCTTTTTGATGCAATAGATAATGGGGATTTCTCCTTCAACTTTCCTACGGAGAAGGGGTTTAAGGAGGATAAGATTCTGCACAAATCCCTCAACCGAATCAAACTCTTCCTGCAACATACGAGAGAGGAGCAGATGAATCGGGAGAAATATTACGAACAGATTCTGAATGCGGTGGATACGGGCATACTGGTGGTAGATAGTCATGATAATATCCTGCAGCACAACCAGGCTGCCCTCCGATTGCTCGATACGGATGTGCTTACCCACATGAACCAGGTAAAAGGGAAACTGAAGGATGAACACCTGGCAAAGCATGAGACCCAAGCCATGCTGAAAGACAAGCACGTGCGCATCATCGCCCTGAGCGACGTGAGCCACGAGCTGAGCAATCAGGAAGTGGATTCATGGATCAAACTGATTCGTGTGCTGACCCATGAAATCATGAATACCATCACGCCGGTTACTTCGCTGAGCGAAACTCTGCTTACCCGGGTTACAGAGGATAAAGACCTGAAGCAAGGCTTGGAAACCATCCACAAAACAGGAACCGAGCTGTTGGCTTTCGTCAACAACTATCGCCGTTTCACCCATGTTCCCCAGCCTCAGCCTGCTCTCTTCTATGTGGAACCATTCCTGGAAAGAATGGCAATGCTCTGCAACCACGAAGTAGAGATTTCGGTTTCTCCCAAGGATTTGCTGGTTTATGCCGATGAGAGCCTCCTCTCTCACGTGGTAACGAATCTTCTGAAGAATGCCGTAGAAGCTTTCAGGGAAAAGGAAAAATTATCATTTATCCGTCTCCAAGCCTACGCCAATGCCCAGGAATCCATCATCATCGACGTGAGCAACAACGCCGGTCTCATCCCCGAAGATGTAGCCTCCCACATTTTCATCCCGTTCTTCACCACAAAGCCGGAAGGAAGCGGAATCGGTCTCTCCCTCTCCCGCCAAATCATGCGAGTAAGCGGCGGCAGCCTCTCGCTCCATCAGGACAAGGCACATGGAATCACCACCTTCCGCATCATCATCCCATAAAAAAGTATAATTTTGGGGAGGAAAGTTTGGCGCTTTCGCTTTTTTACCATATCTTTGCCATTATAAAAGATTAAGCTTATGTCAACAGATGATAAGACCATATTAAAGATAAAAGATATAGCTAAATCTGCTATTCCTTCAGGAAGCAAGGCTATATTGTATGGATCAAGAGCGAGAGGTGATGCTCGCAACGATTCAGACTGGGACATTCTTATCCTTTTAGACAAAGACAAACTGGAACAAACAGACTATGACAAAGTAAGTTACCCGTTTGTCTTGTTAGGTTGCGACCTCGGCACAGAAATCAATCCCATTCTTTACACAAAGAAAGAATGGGAATCGTATAACTTCACCCCTTTTTACGAGAATGTAAATCGAGACGGCATTAGTTTAATATAAAAGTTATGGATCAAGTAAACAAAGACACATTAATCAGTCTGCAAGTAGAAAAAGCCAAACGCTTTTTAACTCAAGCAGATGAAATGGTTGAACTAAAGCATTGGGATTTAGCAGCCAATCGCTATTATTATGCCTGCTTCCATGCCGTACAAGCTCTATTCATAGCAAAAGGGGTTAATGCCCACACTCATGCCGGCATTAACACCCAATTCAGTTTACACTTCGTAAAGACTGGTATCGTAGATATCTCTTATGGCAGTTTCCTCGCCCGTATGTTCCAATTAAGGCAAAAAGCCGATTACAACTGCGCCTACGAAATTTCCGAAAATGACATCCTGGAAATTATTGGCTTATCACACGATTTTATAAAAGCCATATTAAACTTAGTCAAATAATTACTTACAGAAGATTATGGCATTCGAAAAGGAAATCAAGGAATACGAGGATTTGAGAGGAAAATATCAAACCCTTATCATCAATAAAATGGATAGAGAAGAGTACATCAAATATAACGAAGTACTCTTCTCTACCCATTCGTGCGCCATTGAAGGCAACTCATTCTCCGTAGATGATACCCGGGAACTGAAGGAGAAAGGATTAGGGATGATTCCTGCCGGAAAGACTCTTTTCGAAGCTTTCGAAATGCTCGACCACTTCGAAGCCTTTGAGTACATGATGCAAAACACGCAACATCCACTCGACGAGAATCTTCTGAAAGAAATCAACAGACGGGTTACCAGCCATACGCTTTCCTACCGTTCCCCAGAAGCTATTCCGGGCGAATACACCACCACAGACATGGCAGCAGGCGATACGGTATTTGGCGACCACGAAGAACTCATCGCCAGAGTTCCCAAGCTGTTGGAATCTACCGAAAAAGCCATCGTTTCGGCTGCCGTTCATCCCATGATTCTTGCCGCCCGCTTCCATGGCTTCTACGAATATCTTCATCCATTCCGTGATGGGAATGGAAGAACAGGACGACTCATCAGCAACTACATTCTCTTAAGATTGAATCATCCTCTCCTCATCATCCCATCCGAAGCCCGACAGGAATACATTTCTGCCCTCCGTATGATTCGTACGGAAGCAACCGACGAGCACCTCATCCGCTTCTTCTTCAAGATGGCAATACAGAGAATGGAAGAAGAGCTGAAGCAGAAAGAGACTAACACCAAGCGATTTATGACATTCCTCTTCTAATGAAGTCTAGCGTCATACGCTCAGAAGTGACAGAAGCACTAAAGCTGATTGCCCTCCGCCTCCACAATCTGTCCATCAAACAGGCGGATGGTGCGATGGGCTATCTTGGCATCATGCTCATTATGCGTTACCATGACGATGGTGGTGCCCTCGTGGTTCAACTCAGTAAGCAGATGCATCACCTCGGCACCATTCTTGGAATCGAGGTTACCCGTAGGCTCATCGGCAAGGATAAGTTTCGGACCGAAGACCACGGCACGGGCGATGGCAACCCTCTGCTGCTGACCACCTGACAGTTGGTGAGGGAAATGCTTGGCACGATGGCTGATGGCCATACGCTTCATAATCGCCTGCACCTTTGCCTTGCGCTCTGCCTTCGGAATATTAAGGTAGGTAAGAGGAAGCTCGATGTTCTCCTCTACATTCAATTCATCTATCAGGTTGAAGCTCTGGAACACAAAACCGATTTCTCCCTTTCTCACATCCGTGCGCTCCTTCTCCTTCAGGTTTGCCACCTCGTGATTACCCAGGAAGTATTTTCCCGAAGTAGGGTTGTCGAGCAAACCGAGGATATTGAGCAAGGTGGATTTGCCGCAACCGGATGGTCCCATGATAGCAACAAACTCGCCGTCTTCTACTGTGAAAGACACATTATTTAAAGCAATCGTCTCCACATCTTCTGTGCGGAATGACTTGCAAAGATTCTCTATTTTAAGCATTTTCTTATCTTTTTACTTTTTTACTTTTAATTTTATTCATCCTTAAGATACTTCACCGGATTACTATTCGCCACCTTGTAGCAGTTGATGATGACGGAAAGCCCGATGATGACGAGCAAGATGATGGTAACGCCAATAAACAGCAAAGGCGTCATCGTAATCTTCTCGCTGAACGACATGAGCCATTGTCTGGCTATCAGCCAAGCCCCCAAATCTCCCACGATGATGCAAGGCAAGGCAATCTTCATAATGTCCTTCAGGAAGATGCGAAGAATATCCTTAACCTTCGCTCCGTTCACCTTCCTTATCGCAATCTCCTTGCGGCGGCGGTTTACTTCATCACTCGTATAGCCCACCAATCCGAAGAGGGCAATAATCATCGTTACGATGCCTGCTACAAGGATGCCATTGCGGAAATTGAGCTGTGAGGCATACTGGTTAGCCAATTCAGAGGCATAACTCTTCACGATGACCTTATTGTTAGGATACATCGACTGCACCTTCTGCTGCAACTCCGCCAACGATTCGTCCTGCATATCCTTATACTTTACAAGCATGTAATAAGCCGTCTTGGCTGCATAGAAATACAGTACAGGAAACTCCTTCATATCGTCGCCATCGGCCGACATGTCACCCCAGCGGATATTCTTGCACACGCCACAAACCGTCAGCTTGAGTGGATTTACACCGTCATCATGTCCCGAACAAGTAATCTGCTTGCCTACAACGCCATCCTTCCAATGCCAGATATTGATGAGTTTTTCAGCACCCCGTTCGTCAATAATCACCTGACGGCAACTGTCATTGCACTCCGTAAAGAACGAGCCCTGTACTATCGGGATGTTCATCATCTTGAAGAAATTGTCGTCCACACCTTCCATATCTATGATGTTGAAGGTATTAGTATCATCACCAGGCTTTTGTACCATGTTTCCGCTTCTGCCGTATCCATAGAGCGGAATATGATAAGTGGAACAGCACTCCTTGACATTCGGCATTCGCTTGATTTCGGCAAGACACTGGTTGCGCTGGTCGCGATTGATGCCATCTACCGAGACGATGGCAACATTATCATAATCGTAACCAGGATTGGTGCCAAGCATCAGCTGATACTGACTGTTGATGATGTAGAGCAGACTGAACAGCAGTCCAGAGATAGCAAACTGTATGCCCAGCAACGTCAGTTTCCAGCGGTTGCGATTCTCGTTATAACCACGGAAGGCACTTGCCACCGGAATCTTGTTGTATAGCCAGCCCGGAACCAGACCGCCTACCAGCAACACCAGCAGGCAGATCATCACCAATATCCAACTGCCCCTGTTCAGAATCAGCGCACTAACCGGAGCAGAAAGGAAATTCTCGATAGTTCCCTTGCAAAGGAATACGAGTATGGCAGCCAAAATCACCGCCAAGCCTACATGCACCAATGCCTCAGAGAAGATGATGGCATGAATATTCTTGGGTTCGGCTCCATAGCACTTGCGAACTGCCATCTCACGCGAGCGGCTTACCAGATTGCCCACTATGATAAGCAGATAGTTCATTACCGACGTGAAGAGCAGCACGAAGGCCACGATGCTCAATATCCAGCTCATCATCTTGATATATGGGTCATGGGTATAGACATCGCTCAACACCGTGAAATCAAAGGTAAGGTCTGTTCCCATCTTCTTCAGTTCCTTCAATGGGAAATGGTCTTGGCGCATCTTGTCGACGTAAGGCTTGAGTTCGTCGACACGATGTCCCCTTGCCAACCGAATGTAGGAAATATAGCTATCATTTCCTATCCAATTGTTTCTGCCATCGTAAGAATATACGTATGGAACACTGGACATAGACAGAATCATCTGCGTGCCATGCAAGGACGCCCCCCAAGGAAAAGCCTCGAAAACGCCATTAATGGTAAAAGTAGTACCAGGATAATCGGGAAGCGTGAAATGCTTGCCCACCACATTGCCGCCTATAGTGGCTGCCGTCTTCGAGTCGATGATGCAAGACAAGGGCTGTGATAATATCTGGCGAGCCTTGCCTACCAACATCTTCTGCGGAAAGACATCGAAGAAACAACTGTCTGCCATCAAGATATTGGCAGACACAACGTGCTGGTCGTCCAACTTGCATTGGGCGTCGTTATAGAACCAGTGGGTACTAGTGGCCATTTCCACCATCGGTGCGTATTGCTTCACACCTTGGGCGATGGCTCCTGAAGTCTGGTTGAACGTCATGGTCTTACCCTGATTGCTGCTCACTTCAAATATCTGATACGTCCTCTCCCATCCAGGGAAATACGTATCGTAAGTCTGCTCGAAATAAATCTCGGCAATAATTACCGAACTGATTGCCAATCCGAGCGCCAGACACAAAATCTTCACGAAATTGTGCTGACCCTTCCGGGGGAGATTCTTGAATGCGTTAATAATATGATTCATATCAATATTCTGTTTCAAGGGCGTTAGCCCAATTAATCACTAATCACTACTAATTAAAAACTAATACATCATTATCCTTATATGCTTCATAGCCGCTAACGATGACTTGTTCACCCGGCTCCAAGCCCTCAATTACCTCATAATATTGAGGATTCTGGCGACCGATGGTTATCTTGCGGCGATAAGCCTTCTTGCCACTCTTGTCTAATACAAAGATCCATTGACCGCCCGTTACACTATAAAACGTGCCTTTAGGGATAATTATTGCCTGCTTCGACTGACCGAGCTGCAAATCTACATAATAGGTCTGACCGGTTCGGATATTGCCTGGACGAACGCCCTTGAAGACGAAGTCGATGCGAAACCTGCCATCTCTTACCTCGGGATAAACCTTGCGAACCTGCAGGAGATAATGCTTGCCGTTCTGGTCGAAAGTAGCAGTAAGTCCCGGTTTTACCCGGTCGATGTAATGCTCATCCACCTGCGCCTGCACCTTGAAATCGCTGAGGTCGTTGATGACTCCTATCTTCTGTCCGGCAGAAATGCTCTGTCCCAACTCCACATCTAGCAAGCCTATTTCGCCCGAAATGGTGCTGCGGATGTTCAGCTTCTCCTTGCGCTGGCGAACCAGCTGCACATTCTTCTGCATGGCTTCCAGATTATCGCCCATCTGATCCATCTGCGAACGGCGGAGCTGTGCATCCTTCTTCAATCGCTTGCTGATGAGTGCATGCTTCTTGACGGCAAGGTCGTAATCTTCCTTTGCCTTGAGATACTCCTCGCGCGAATTGAGTTCTTCCTTGTGCAACGCCTCCTGATGCTGATAGGAACGGCGCTTGGTAATGACATCCTGCGAAAGCGAAAGTTCCTCGTTGCTGTTGTTCAGGCGGTCCTGTTCCATCGAAATCTGGGTGTTGCGAAGCATGTCCTGCTTTTCGGCAAGTTCGCTTTCGGCATTCAGAATCTCCAGGTCGAGATTAGAATTGCTCAGTTTCACAATCACATCGCCCTTGTTCACGTGGGCACCTTCATCCACCACTTTCTCCAGAACGATACCGCCTTCCTCGGAACTAATCTGTACCACGGAGATAGGAACCACCTGTCCATCCACCGAAACATAATCGTTGAACTGCGCCTTCTCCACGGTTCCGATACTCAATCCCTTCCTATCCACCTTCAGAGTGGAAGAGAAATTGCTCAATCCCAACCAAATGAGGACTGCGATCAAAACCGCTCCTCCGCCAATCCATGCCCAGTACTTGCGAGGCACGAGATATTTTTTCTTTTCTATCTTTATATCCATAATTTATCTTATTAAATTTTCTCCCTGATAATAAGCAACCAATCTCTGTTTGATAATGAGCAGCAACTGCATCTGGAGTTCCTTGATTCTGCTTTCCAGAAGCGTCTGGGCTGCGGTATGAAGATCGAAGGTGGAAAGCATTCCTTCCTCAAACTTCCGACTCGACATGTGATAGGCGAGCGAATCGGAGGCCACCTTCTTCTGCATCTGGTGCAACTCCTTGGCGTAACCCTCTGCATCCATCACCGCCTGGGCTATCTGGTCGTGAAGCTTGCGACGGGTTTCCTCCAGGTTCACCTGTGCAAGTTGCCAATCGTTGCGTGCCTTCTTCACGCTGTGCCAGCGGTCACTATTATAAATAGGTATGGAAAGGGTCAATGCGAGGTATTCGCCCTGGTTGTTGCGAAACTGAGAGGCAAACCCATCGTATTGCCCTTTCTGAGAGAGATTCTTATAATAGTTGGTAGAAATGCCGCCACCGAGAGAAAGTGATGGCAGCAATCTGCCTTTTGCTATCTTGTAATCATACCGTGCCCGCTCCACTTCGTATTCTGCCGACTTTAAATCGGGAGAGATATTCTGAAAGCCCTGGTAAACGGTTTCGTAGTTTACTGGTAAGACCAACGTTTCTTTTTCATCGGCTCCCCGATTCTCTGTTCCATTTGGCTCTACGCTCTGACTACCAGCTTCTTTCTCGCTTTCTTTCAGCATTCTTGATTCCAGGCTTTTCTTCTGAGTCTTCGTCAGAGCCGCCAATTTCAGCTCTTCATCCACCGGAAAATTCATCGCGGATTTCAAGGCGAGCAGACTCTGTTTTGCCACATTCTCCTGATGCGTAAGATTGTATTCATCTTCTGCCACCTGCGATTCCATCTGCACCACATCCGGTCGGCCTTTCTCGCCCAGTTCATACAGGCGCTTCATCTTAGCCAGCATCCGCTTGCTTTCGTTCAGTTTCTCGCTTGCTATCCGAATGCTTGCCTCAGCATAGGCAGCATCCACATATTTCTGCATCACGTCGATGGCTCTATCGTCCTGAATCTTCTGCATCGCCGTGGCAGAATAATCCCGGCTCAGCTTAGCCTGCTTCAAGGCGTTGATGGTGGCGAAACCATCGAAGACATTCAGTTCGGCATAAAGCTGATAATAGTTGTTGAATGTCGTTACATTATTATAAGTATTGGTTTCCGGGTCGATGTTTCGTCCCCAGGCGTACTGTCCCTGCACGCCACCCGTAACGGTAGGCAGGAATCCTGCCACAGCATGCTGGTAATCCTGCTTGCGTTGGCGGGCGTTTACCACCTCCCGCTTCACCTCTGTGGCGTGCTCCACGGCGTATTTCATACAGTCGTCAAGGCTCCAGCTCTGTGCCGAGACTCCAGCCGCCCAGACTAACCATCCTATCAATATTCCTATTCTTTTCATAATCTTCTTCATTTTGGCATGATAAGGGCAAGAGCCATGCCAAAACAGCATTTCTCCTGATAATCAAACCATTAAATAAAAACTCTCATTAAACAAACTGTCCAACAATTAGACACCACCGTCTAATTGTTGGACAGAAACCGCAGCTTAAAGCTAATCAATCGAAACCAAAGCTTAAAGCTGATCATTCATCGCATCCACCACTTGTCCATCAAACAGATTGATGATGCGACTGGCGTAGGTAGCATCGTGCTTGGAGTGCGTCACCATCACGATGGTAGTTCCCTCCTCGTTCAGCTCGCTGAGCAACTGCATCACCTCCATACCATTCTTGGAATCGAGGTTACCCGTAGGCTCATCGGCAAGGATGATGCTAGGCTTGCCCACCACGGCACGGGCGATGGCAACCCTCTGCTGCTGACCGCCCGAAAGCTGATGAGGATAATGCTTGGCACGATGGCTCAGCTTCACCTTTCTCAATATCTCGAGCACACGCTCCTTGCGCTCCGCCTTTCCCACTCCGAGGTATTTCAGCTGTAAATCCACATTCTCCTCAACGGTAAGTTCGTCGATAAGGTTGAAGTTCTGGAACACGAAGCCGATGCGACCCTTGCGATAGGCGGTGCGCTCACGCTCCTTCAGATGACCCACTTCCTCGTTATTCAACCAATACTTGCCCTCCGTAGGACTATCCAGTAAGCCCAGGATGTTCAGCAAGGTTGACTTGCCGCATCCCGAAGGACCCATGATGGCGATAAACTCACCATCTTCTACTTCTATGTTCACGCCGTTCAGGGCGATGGTTTCCACCTCTTCCGTGCGGAATATTCTAGTTAAATTCTCTGTTCGTATCATCGTTAGAAATCTTTTTAAAGTTTATGACTCATTATTCAGCCTTGATGCTGTCTATCGGATTCGACATCGCCGTACGCAGGGTGCAGCCGATAACCGAAACAAAGGCTATCAATAAGGTAAAGACGGCGCCAGCCAGCAACACCCACCAAGGGAAGGAGATGCGATGGACGAAATCCATAAGATAAGTCTGCATCAGCTTCACGCAGATAGGGATGGCGATGACCACAGCCACCAGCGAACTGACGAGGAATCTCTTAGCCAGTTGCCAAGCCGCATCCCCAATCAAAGCACCCATCACCTTGCGCAGGGCAATCTGCCGCTTCTGCTGGTTGCCGTAATAAACCGACATTCCGAAGAGACCCAGGGCAGAAATCAGGATAGAAATGCTCATGAAGGTGATGATGAGCACCATCATATTATGCTTGTCCTTGAGATTATTCTTCAAAGTATCATCCATATACTCCGCCTCCATTTCCGTAGGAACACCTATCAGTTCCTTAGCCACCTGCTTGCAGGTACTCCGGATAGCCTGCAGCGCCTGGGCATGATCGCCACGGGTTTTCACCAGAACAACCCATCCACCCTGCTGCGGAGTAATGACTCCAATGGCATTATGCTCCGTTTTCTCATTCTCGCTCAGCGCATCTCCACTATGATAATCGGCAATCACGCCGCACACCTCATATTCGTGTTTTCCGTTTTCCAGTCTCATTCCAAACCACGGCTTGTGGGCAGAAACGCCATAGGCACGCTTCGCATCTTCCGTTACCCAAATCTTGCCATAGGCTGGCTCGCAATACTGTTCAATCACCCTGATTCCCAGCATCTTCATCGCCGTGGAATCTGCCAAGAACATACGGAGCATTCCTATCAGTTTTTCGTTGTCACCATGCACGCCGTTTCCCCAGCTACTGATAGGATTGGCGTTGCCGTAAGTTGCCTCTTCCACCTCTGGAAGCGCTTTCAGACGGTTCCTGAGGATAGCCATCTTCTCCGGCGAACCATCCAAGGAAGAAAAGATGGAAACAATATCCTTCGTCTGATAACCCAACGGCAAATCGGCAAGATGCTTCATCTGGAGCATCATCGTTATCGCCATGACTACCAGCGTGATACTGATGACGTTCTGGGCTACGATAAATATCTTGCTGAACCACATCTTGCTGCGCATGCGGATGGTTCCCTTCACCACATCTATCGGATTGAAACGAGAAACCACGATGGCAGGAAGGATTCCCGCAAAGATGGAGATGATGACATAAGCCAACGGCAGGAACCACAGAAGGTCGAAGGAATGGAACAGGTCGATTTTCGTATCCAACATAGAATTGAACAACGGGATAAATGCCCAGGAAATCAACAAGCCCAGCAGGAAGCAGACTGCCGTGAAGAGCGCCGACTCCTTGAGATAACGAAGCATCACGCCCCCTACCGATTCGCCCAGCAGTCTTCGGGTAGCCATCTCCTTCGCACGGTTGCCAATCTGAGCCACCGTAAGATTGATGTAGTTGAACAAGGCAGAAAGCAGCAGAACCAGCGCCACGACCAGGAGGATATTCACGAGAGAACGATTTCCATGCTTGAAAATCTCGACATCATCATCCGCAAAATGAATCTGGTCCCATCTCACAAACTGGCAGCCCCACATGAAGTCGGCTCCACCTGATTCCTTTTTCCACTCCTTCCAGTAGTTTATGTATTTGCCGAGCAAGGTCTGTCTCACCTTTTCGGGGTCGGCTTCCTTTGCCAGTCGCGCCACCGTAGTACAGGAGCCAAACTGATCCATCGCCTGAGCCTCAGCTTCTATCAGTTTCATCGACACGAAAATATCGTATGGGTTAAGAAGGTCCTCACGGTCGAAATCCTCCATGATTCCCACCACCTTGAGTTGCAGCTTACCGCATTGGATGGTACGGCCGATAGGATTGGCGTTGCCGAAGGCTTTCTTGGCAAAAGATTCCGAAACCATTGCCTGATGAGCATCCGAAAGGAGATGATCTGGCGCACAACCACGGCATTTGTAACCCATAAACTGGGAAAAGTTCGGGTCGATAGCCAGATATTTTGCCTCATAATACTGTCCATCTATCATGGCTCCCTGCGGAGCATAATATTCACCAAATCTTGTCCATCCCTTGATTTCCGGGATGGAAGGAAAGAACTCCTTGGCTATGCCCCAGGTCATTCCGAGATAATCGCCGGAACCTGCAACATAGAGCTCCTTCGCCAGTTTCTGATTCGTTCCCACACGATACTCTGCAGTAGCGTAGGAAACGAGAATCAGCACAAAAGCCAGTGCCACCGAGAGGCCCAAGGCCTCTATGGTGGCATAAAGCTTGTTGCGTGATAAGAATTTCACATAACTTTTCATCATATACTCATTTATTTTTTGTTTCACTTAAATCAAACGATAAAGGAAGAATACCATCTCCCTGTTTTCGTTAGCTGCTGCAAAGTTACGGCTTCTCCCGTTTTCTGCCAAGATTTCCGGCAGCCCGGAAGGTGGATTGTATGAAATTCATACACTCTATTGTATGATTATCACACAACAGCCCCGTTTTTGTTTGTCGTTTCGGGAAAAAAGCGTACTTTTGCAAACAAAAAAATAAAAGATATGAAATACGGAACCCTTCTTGTCATCGACGATAATCCGTCGATACTCACGGCGCTGAAAATCTGTCTGAGCAATACGTTCGAACGGATTCTCACCCTTTCTCGCCCCGATACAGCCCCCACGCTGCTGCAACAGGAGCAGGTAGATCTCATCCTGCTCGACATGAACTTCTCGCTCGGCGTAAACAGCGGACAGGACGGCTTGCTCTGGCTCCGCACCTTCCGCCGGCTCCACGCCCACATCCCCGTGGTACTCATCACCGCCTTTGCCGACGTGCAGCTAGCCATCAAGGGATTGAAAAGCGGAGCTGCCGATTTCGTCACCAAGCCCTGGGATAATGACGAACTGATAAGGGTGCTCAAGGATGCCATCGACAACAATACGGAAGTGGCAACCTTGGAAAATTTCGAGAACGATTACATCCGGAAGGTCGTGGATAAATGCCACGGCAACATCTCGCGTGCAGCCGAAATGCTCGGAATTACCCGACAAACCCTTTACGCAAAACTGAAGAGATAAACATACTATTTTTATGGTTATTATCAAGATTATATATTTAATAGGTGGAATCTGCCTCATCCTGGGCGGTCTCATCTATCTGTTCTTTCGCCATCAGCGAAGGCTGAAGGCTCGTGCTTTTCTGATGCGTGAGGCTGTAAGAAATGGCGATTACGCCTTCCGCCTCCCCACTTCGGGCTTGCTGCCGGGCGAAAGAGCCTTGCAGCAGGCACTCAACGACATGCAGGGCGATATTGCCCGCCTCGTAGCCAGACACGAAGTGGAATCCTGGCAAAAGCTGACCCGTGTGCTTACCCACGAAATCATGAACGCTACGGCTCCCATCTCCAGCATCTGCCAGGCTTACCTCAGCAACCCGCAGATCAAGGGAAGCGAATACGAGGAAGGCATTCAGGCGATTCACGACACCAGCAAGTCGCTCACCAACTTCGTGGATAGCTACCGCAAGCTCACCCAGCTTCAGGCTCCCGTCGTAGAACCCCTTACGCTCGCCTCTTTCCTGGAAAGCATCCGGGCGCTCTATCCCGACCTCAATTGGCACATTTTCCTCCCCCAGAATGTCACGCTGGAGGCCGACCGCAACATGCTGCGCCAGGTATTCATCAATCTTACCAAGAATGCCATCGAAGCCCACGCCACCGACATCGACGTCCGCATGAGCCAAAACGAGCGTCCTGTCCTGCTGTTCAGCAACAACGGCGAACCGATTCCTGCCGATGTGGCACGGGAAATCTTCATCCCGTTCTTCACCACCAAATCATCCGGAACGGGAATCGGACTTTCCCTTTCCCGCCAGATGCTGATGATGCAGAACATCGAACTGGGACTTGCCGATACTTCCATCTCCGGCTACCATGTAACATTCTACCTGGAAAAACAAAAAGATTGACATCAATTTCGTAGTTTCCTGGTTTCATCTACATTAAAATTATCATAATTTTAAGTTGTCAAGAAAAGAAAATGACAGAAAAGCTTGGTGCTTTCGAAAAAAAACATTACCTTTGTCACCATAAAATAAACAACGTAACGACATTAAATACATGATGACAATTGAAGAATACAGAGCAGAGGTCTTGCAGGCATTGCTCGAAGCAAAGAATGAGGATGGTACTCCAGCAATTACACCGAAGGAAGCACAGGAGGCTCTCAATGGTTTTACCGACGACGAATTGCAGGACGGCATCTTATGGAACTCTCCACAGGACGTGGCCGATATTATCCTTGAAGGATAAAGAAAACATCGTTTTTCTTTGCTCATTCCAATTATTATTTGTAATTTTGCAGGCGCTTAAGTAAAAGGGGTACTTGCAAGCCCCCTCACTTACCAGGCATTTGAATAAAGAAAAAGATTTTTTACCGGTAAAAAAAGATATAAAGATAATGAAGATAGAAAACGAAATCATCAGCTCTGTCATCGCGGCGGTGAAGGAGCTTTATGGTCAGGACGTACCTGAAAAGATGGTAGCCCTGCAGAAGACCAAGAGTAATTTCGAAGGTAACCTTACCCTCGTCGTATTCCCATTCCTCAAAATGTCGAAGAAGACTCCAGAGAGAACTGCACTCGAGATTGGTGACTACCTGAAGGAGAACTGCGCTAACGTTATCGCAGACTTCAACGTGGTTAAGGGTTTCCTCAACCTTTCTATCGCTCCTGCCGCTTGGGTAGGACTCCTGAACACCATCAACGCTGACCCTAAGTTCGGCGAGAAGCCTGTTACTGAGAATAGCCCGCTCGTCATGATCGAGTACTCTTCTCCTAACACCAACAAGCCTCTTCACCTCGGTCACGTGCGCAACAACCTGCTCGGTTGGTCATTGGCTCAGATTATGGAAGCCAACGGCAACAAGGTAATCAAGACAAACATCGTTAACGACCGTGGTATCCACATCTGTAAGTCTATGCTCGCTTGGCTCAAGTGGGGCAATGGCGAAACTCCTGAGACTTCCGGCAAGAAGGGCGACCACCTCATCGGCGACTACTATGTAGCCTTCGACAAGCACTATCGTGAGGAAATCGCAGAGCTTAAGGCTCAGTATGAGAAGGAGGGTATGGACGAAGAAGCTGCCACAGAGAAAGCTAAGGCAGAGGCTCCATTGATCAAGGAGGCTCACGAGATGCTCGTGAAGTGGGAAAACAACGACCCTGAGGTTCGCGCTCTCTGGCAGAAGATGAACAGCTGGGTTTACGCTGGCTTCGACGAGACCTACAAGATGATGGGCGTAGGTTTCGACAAGATATATTATGAGTCAAATACTTACCTCGAGGGTAAGAAGAAGGTAGAGGAAGGATTGGAGAAGGGTCTCTTCTTCCGCAAGGACGACAACTCTGTATGGGCAGACCTCACCAACGAGGGACTCGACCAGAAGCTCCTGCTCCGTTCTGACGGCACTTCTGTTTACATGACTCAGGACATCGGTACTGCCGACCTCCGTTTCAAGGATTTCCCTATCGACAAGATGATCTACGTAGTAGGTAACGAGCAGAACTACCACTTCCAGGTGCTCTCTATCCTGCTCGATCGTCTCGGCTTCAAGTGGGGTAAGGACTTGGTTCACTTCTCTTACGGTATGGTAGAGTTGCCTAACGGAAAGATGAAGAGCCGCGAGGGAACCGTAGTAGATGCAGATGACCTGATGGCAGAGATGATCAAGGATGCCCGACAGACAAGCGATGAGCTTGGCAAGTTCAAGGACATGAGCGAGGAAGAGCGCCAGGAGATTTCACGCATCGTGGGTCTCGGAGCGTTGAAGTACTTCATCCTCAAGGTAGATGCCCGCAAGAACATGCTCTTCAACCCAGAGGAGAGTATCGACTTCAACGGCAACACAGGTCCTTTCATCCAGTACACCTACGCTCGTATCCGCAGCATTATGCGTAAGGCTGCTGCCGAGGGTATCGAAATTCCTGCAGAGTTGGGCGCTGATGCTCCTATCAACGAGAAGGAGATTGACCTCATCCAGAAGATGAACGACTTCGCTGCAGCTGTAGCCGATGCCGGCAACAACTACAACCCTGGTGGTATTGCCAACTACTGCTACGAGCTGACCAAGGAGTTCAACCAGTTCTACCACGATTACAGCATCCTGAATGCTGAGAGCGAGGCAGAGAAGATTACCCGTCTGGTTCTCGCAGCCAATGTTGCCAAGATTCTGAAGAATGGTATGGCTCTGCTCGGCATCGAGGTTCCTGAAAGAATGTAAAATTTTAGGTAATTAGAAGTTATCAGGAGTATCGCACTCCTGAAAAACTTCTCAAGATATAATTAACCTACAATTTAAAAATTGAATATTGACTATTGACAAATAATGAGCATCCCCAGAGCCAGACTTTGGGGCTTGCTCATTTCTTTTTATATAGGTCAGTAATACCAATACAGAACTCTCGTATGCGGCTCTGTAAAACACAAATCATCTATCCAATAAAAGAAACGCAAATGAGTAACATGCCCGTAAATCCTCCTTCATGGAGAAACGATACAGTCTTGCCTTTACCCAATGAGGTGAAGGCGAACGCCTGGGCTGTGGATGCAGCCTGCTCCGGAAATCCCGGTCCAATGGAATACCAATGCATTGATCTTCAGACTGGTGCACAGGTTTTCCACTATGGTCCTATCCACGGCACCAACAACATCGGCGAGTTCCTCGCCATCGTCCACGCCCTCGCCCTGATGGCCCAGAAAGGCATTACCGACAAGGTAATCTACAGCGACAGCGTGAATGCCCAACTCTGGGTAAACAAGAAGCAATGCAAGACCAAACTGGAGCGTACTCCTCAAACCGAGCAGCTCTATCAGATCATCGCCCGTGCCGAAAATTGGCTCCGCACCCACCCTGTAACCGTCCCTATCTTTAAATGGGAAACGAAGAAGTGGGGCGAGATTCCTGCCGATTTCGGAAGAAAAGGATAAAAACGCAATCTCAAAAACACTCTTCACCCTTCACCTTTCAGGCATAAACCCCTATCACTCAATAGTTTCGGAGGGTGAAGAGTTACGCAGACTCTTCACCACCCTTCACCCACTCTTCACCTCCTAATTTTTCCAATTTTTTCGCATAAAAGCAAAATTTTCCAAGGGTGAAGAGTGGGTGAAGGGTGGTGAAGGGTGAAGAGTAAAAGCGAGAGTAGAATTTTGACGACTGTGCTTGATTACCAAAGGAATCTTCTTCCTAAAAAAAAACGAGGCGACGCATCGTTTCGTGCCTCGCCATGGCATAATGTTGCCCTGGTAGGGGGCAATATTATGCCATAGTCAGGCAATAAATGAAAAGAGGCTTAAATAAGCAGCAATGGAAGCCACTTTTCTCCTAACAAATAGTCATTTTTAATTCTTTCCCCAACAAAAGTGCTGTAATAATTTGGAGATTTCAGGAATTAATCGTAAATTTGCACCAAATCTAAACAGATTCATAACTAGCTAACTTGTAATTATTAATAATTCAACCAGACAATGAAACAAAAACATTTATTTTGGGGAGCTGCGGTTGCATTGACCTTCCTCTTCAGCGCATCAGCTATTGCACAACCTAGACACACCAAGAAAAAGGTGAAGAAGGTGGTGGAGACCAAAGTTGACGTTTGTCCGTTTACCGACAAATGGGTAGAAGACGAGACTAAGTTTGAGGATCGCAAGGAAAAGGCGCACGCTACTTTCGTGCCTTATTCTTCTACTGCCACCATGCAGAAGGACGATTACTTCAAATTCCCATGGCTCACTCCTAAGCACGCCAACTATCTCCTGCTCAACGGAAAGTGGAAATTTCATTACACAGCCGACTGGAAGCAGGGCAAGCCAGAAAAGGATGATTTCTGGGCTGACAACGCAGACGTTTCTTCCTGGAAGGAGCTCCAGGTACCTCTCAACTGGGAAATGGCAGGATATGATGTGCCTGTATATAATAATGTGGGCTATCCTTTCGAGAACAAGCCGCCATTCATCACAGCCTTCAAGGATAATTTCGACAAGAATCCGGTAGGTTCCTATCGCCGTAACTTCAACCTTCCTGAAGGTTGGGAAACAGGCAAGCGTGTGTTCCTGCACTTCGACGGTGCCTGCAGCGCCATCGTGGTTTGGGTAAACGGCAAGTATGCCGGCTATTCACAGGGTGCCAACACCGATGCAGACTTCGATGTTACCAACCTCGTTCGCAAGGGCGACAACAACGTATCAGTCCGCGTTTACCGCTGGAGCGACGGCTCTTACCTGGAGGGACAGGACATGTGGCACCTGGGTGGTATCCACCGCGATGTTTATCTCGTAGCTACTCCAAAGACTTTCGTAGCAGATCATTACATCACATCTGCCCTGAACAAGGATTACACATCAGGCAACCTGAATGTTGACCTGACCATCGATAACGCAGCCAAGGAGAAATCTGAGAAGACACTGGAAATCGAGCTCCTCGACCCAGAGGGCAAGTCTGTTGCCAAGCAGTCTGCTCAGGTAGCGATGACTGCCAAGGATGCTCAGAAGAACTGTCGCCTTAGCATCGACAACCTCACCGGTCTGAAGGCTTGGACCTCAGAGCAGCCTAATCTCTATACCGTTATCGTTCGCCAGAAGGCTGGCAACCAGGAAGAGATGGTATTCTCTACCAAATACGGTTTCAGAGAGGTAACCATCAAGGATAAACTGGTTTATGTAAACGGCAAGCGAGTATTCTTCAAGGGTGTCAACACCCAGGATATTCACCCACTCTATGGTCACGCCATCGACGTGGAAACCATGCTTCGCGACGTAATCCTAATGAAGCAGGCTAACGTGAACACCGTTCGTACCAGCCACTATCCTCGTCAGGCTAAGATGTATGCGATGTTCGACTACTACGGATTGTACTGTATGAACGAGGCTGACGTAGAGTGCCACAACAACCACTCACTTTCCAACAACCCTACCTGGCGCGCTGCTTATGTTGACCGCACAGAGCGCATGGTATTGAGAGACCGCAACCATCCTAGCGTGGTATTCTGGTCACTCGGTAACGAGTCGGGCGGTGGCGACAACTTCCAGGCTACCTACGATAAGGTAAAGGAGCTTTTGCCTGGTCGCGACGCGTGGGTTCACTACGAGGGCTACAAGCACGGTGCCAAGTACTCTGACTTCGGTTCAGACATGTATCCAAGAATCGAGGTGGTAAAGAAGCAGATGAACGGCCTCAACGACAAGCCTTACTTCATCTGTGAGTATGCTCACGCCATGGGTCAGGCTGTAGGTAACCTGCAGGAATACTGGGATCTCATCGAGGCAAGTACAGGTATTACCGGCGGCTGCATCTGGGACTGGGTTGACCAGGGAATCTACGATACACGCCGCATCCGCAAGGGTCTTCCTCTGAAGGATCCTAAGACCGGACTCCACTACTACACATCCGGTTACGACTATACCAAGATGAATCATGGCTACAGAGGATTCCAGGGCGACTTCATGAGCAACGGTATCATTACTCCAGGCAGAGAGTGGACGGCTAAGCTCACCGAGGTGAAGTATGTTTATAGAGACGTGAACTTCGAATCTTTCTACAGCCGCGTACTCACCTTGAAGAACAAGTGCGCATTCACCAACCTGGCAGATATCTATGATCTCAGCTACGAGGTGCTCCGCAATGGCGTTTCTGTAGAGAAGAACCAGGTGGCTATCCCATCTGTATTGCCAGGCAAGACCTGCGATATCAACATTCCATACACCACCGCTGTAGATGATAAGGCAGAGTATGTCATCACCTTCAGCCTCGTTCTGAAGAAGGCTACTTCGTGGAGCAAGCAGGGTTATATGATGGCTCAGCAGCAGTTCAAGCTTTCTGCAGAGAACGCAGGTGGCACATCTGTTGCCGACCCAACCTTCGTACAGAAAGATCATGGCACTTTGCCAGCTATCCAGGAGAAGGGCAAGCTGAAGGTGAAGGATAACACCATCACCGGCAAGGATTTCAGCATCACATTCGCAGAGGATGGAACCCTCGCCAACTGGACTTATCGCAATACTCAGCTCGTTCAGCCTAATGCAGGTCCTGACTTCAATGGTTTCCGCCGCATCGCCAACGACAACGTGAACCTGGGTGCTACAGGTGGTGTTGCCGAGAACGAGAATAAGGAAGAGGGTGCACTCACCGGCAAGAAGATGATGGTGAAGGCTCCTAAGAAGATGGGCAAGAACGTGGTTGTGGAAACTGCCGTTACCAACGGTAAGGATACTCACCAGATTGCTTACATCATCTATCCTAACGGAACCGTGGATATGAAGGTAACTACCAACAATTCTTCTGAGGAAACCCGAAAAATTGGTATTGCCATGCAATTTGCTCCTGGTTTCGAGAATGTGGAGTATTATGCCAAGGGTCCTTGGAGCAACTACATCGACCGCCAGAGAGGTTCGTTGTTAGGTTTGTACAAGACCACCGTGGATGGCATGTTCGAAGAGCAGAGTGCTCCTCAGACCATGGGCGACCGCCAGGGCCTGCGCCAGTTGACACTCGACAACAACAGCACGAAGTTGCAGATTACCACCGAGGGCATGGTAGCCTTCTCGTTGTCTCACTTCGATGATGCCCAGTTCAACTACGACGTATTCTATGGTGGCAAGCATCCTTACGACCTGGTACGCTCTAACCAGATTTTCGCTCACTTCGATTTCTGGCAGCGTGGCATCGGTAACCGCAGCTGTGGTGGTGACTCTTGTCTGCCACAGTACATGACTCCGACAGGAGCTCATGAGTTCACCTTGCGCTTCACTCCGATGGCGAAATAAGGAAAAAGAATAAGATATAAAAAAAGTGGGTGTTACACGAATTGTTGTAGCACCCACCTTTTTTATATCTTGTCTTATGTTTGAATGTTTAGTAATCCTGGATGTAGCCCTTGGTAAACATGTCATACGACAGAGCTTCCAGCTCTGCAAGCGTCATGTGCTCCACGGAATGCTCTATCTTGCGAATCAACTCGTCTCGCTTGAAATCATCGTTATCGCTCAGGCGCGATGTAAATCTATTGCTCATTTTTTACATTGAACTTTGAATGTTGAACTTTGAACTTTATGATTAGCTTTATTGCTCCTATGAAACTATTGGCGCTCATAGGTATTGATGATGTTTCCATCATACGCCTCATGGCTGATTAAGCGGATGTTATGAGGAAGCTTTGGCGCTGCAGTTCCGGCAGTTACCACGTTTTCCACAGATGTGGATAAAGATGTTTCTACCCTTATTTCATCCCATAATCCGGCATCGAGGAAAGCCTGATGGGTGATGGTGCCACCTTCTACTATCAGCGACTGCACCTTATTATTATATAGGTACTGCATGATCTGCTTCAATACCTCTTCCTTACCCTTGGAGAAATCCAAACCCTCGAAACAAGGATGATGGCGGTCGATGACCAGTCGCATCGGATCCTTTCCGCTCCAATCTCTTACGTTGAGCTGGCTATGGTCACGCTCATCGGTGATTCTACCCACCAGGATGGCATCGTTCTCGGCACGAAGCTTATGCGAAAGCATCTTAGTAAAAGGCGACGAAATCGCCATGCCCTGAAAATTATTATCCAGAAAGCCATTCGCCGTCTGCGCCCATTTCAGGATGATGTATGGCCGCTGATGGGTATTGAAGGTGATGAAACGCTTGTTCAGTTCGAGGCATTCCGCCTCTAGAACACCCACCGTTACCTCGATGCCTGCCTCACGAATCTTCCGGATTCCCCGACCCTGCACCTTGGCGAAAGGATCCACGCAGCCACAGACACATCTCCTTACACCTTTTCTTACGATAAGGTCGGCACAAGGAGGCGTCTTGCCATAATGAGAACAGGGTTCGAGACTCACGTAGATGGTGGCTTCCTTCAGCAGATGCTCATCTTCGGGCTTCACAGACGCAAAGGCATTGACTTCAGCGTGCCCCTCACCACATCTTACATGATAGCCCTCGCCGATGATTCTGCCCTCTTCGCTCACGATGACGGCGCCCACCATCGGATTAGGCTTCGCATTCTGCCTACCGTTCTTAGCCAACTGCAGGCAGCGGCGCATGAACATTTCATCTATCTCCTGCAGACTAAGCGGTTCGCCCGTCAGCGGATTCTGAAAAGATACTTTATTTTGCTCCATATCCTATTTTTCTTCAATTTTCTTACTCATTTTCGATAAAATGTCGTACCTTTGCTCTCAAATCAAATCGCAACAAGCAATATCAAATCGCAACAAGCAATATCAAGATGAAAACGTATCAGCAACTTTGGCAATCCCTCACCCCACTTTATGATGCTGGCGAAGCACAGGCTATCGTCCGCACCGTGCTTGATGTGAAGTACGGAATGACTCTGACCGACATAATCTGCGGCAAAGTTAATGAAATATCTGCAGACGAGGAAAGAAAACTGGAAGAAATTATCATAAGACTGCAAAAAGGAGAACCTGTGCAGTATGTTTTGGGCGAAGCCGACTTTGCGGGAAGGACATTTCATGTGGAGCCAGGCGTGCTGATTCCAAGACCGGAAACCGCAGAACTCTGCCAATGGATAGAGAAGGATATGATCGAAAAAACAATCGTTTCTTCGGAAGATTCTCCAGAAGATTCTTCGGGAAATTCTCCTCAGGCGACAGACGACGCTAAGCTGATTCTTGATATTTGCACAGGATCTGGCTGCATTGCCATCACATTAGGACTCAACATTCCTAATTCTGAGGTTACAGGATGGGATATTTCGGAAGATGCCCTCCGAATAGCACAAGGAAATGTGGAAATGATGAAAGCCGGAAATGTCAGAATAGAACATCAGGATGCCTTGGCTTTGCCAAAAGCAGCAGAAGCAGCAGACCTCATCGTGAGCAATCCTCCTTATATCTGCGAAAAGGAGAAAGCGGATATGGAAAAGAATGTGCTGGAGCACGAACCGAGCCTCGCCCTCTTCGTTCCCGATGAAGACCCGCTGAAATTCTACAGAGCCATCGCCGAATATGCATCTTCAGCACTCAAATCCGGAGGAGCATTATACTTCGAGATTAATCCTATCTACGAAAAGGAGACCCGGGAAATGCTGCTAAAACTTGATTTCAAGGATATAGAAACCAAGGAAGATGCTTTCGGAAAGAAGAGAATGATGCGAGCTATAAAATAGTCTATTAGATAAGCGGATTGCAAATCCGCAAAATAATAGGGTCGAACATTTTTTGACGCCGGATTGCAAATCCGGCGGAACGCCTAACGGAAGACAACGCCTGGCGATTCCAGAAAGTCCACCGCCAGGCGTCCCTGCGGATTTGCAATCCGCAGTAAAAAAGGTTCGACCTATCAAAACCGGAGGATTTGTAATCCCCCCAATAAAACATAAATGCATTATGGAATATTATAACAACTCCAAGCGCCCCAAAAAGCCGATGACAGAGCAGCAGGCACTCCTGAAGCTCACCACTCTCTGCACACAAGCCGAACATTGCTCGCAGGAAATGCTCGACAAGATGAAGAAGTGGGAACTCCCAGAGGATGCCATCGCCCGAAATATGGAATTCCTGACCCAGAAGAAATTCATCGATGACGAGCGATTCACCCGCTTCTTTATCAACGACAAGATAAAATACAACAAATGGGGCCGCAGAAAAGTGGAACAGGCTCTCTGGATGAAGCACATCCCGAAGGAAATCTCCGACCCAATCTTCGAAGAAATCGAGGACGACATGTATTTGGAAACCCTCCTCCCTCTCCTAAAAAACAAATATAAAAACATCAAAGCCAAAAACGACTACGAACGCTCGATGAAACTCATCCGCTTCGCCCTCGGCAGAGGCTATGGTATGGATGTGATTCACAAATGCATCGACAAAATGAAAGAAGAAGATCTGGGAGACATCGATTTCGAAGACGACTTCTAAAGGTTTAAATTCAATGTAAACATTAGAAGCTAATCATAAAGTTCAATGTTCAAAACTCAAAGTTCAAAGTAACAATATGAAGCTCAGCCTGTTAGGAAACATCATAGATTTTCTCTTTCCCCGTTACTGTGCCATCTGCGATGAGCGACTGTTGGGCACAGAGGAGATGCTATGCGCCACCTGTCTCCAGGACCTCCCGATTACCCCAACCTGGGAAGCCCCCTATGAGAACAATATGGCTAAGATGTTCTGGGGGCGCATTCCTATCGAAAAATGCGCCGCCCTCTTCTATTATCACAGCCACTCCAATCCAAGCTACATCATCTACAAACTGAAATACCATCATCGTCCAGATACCGGAAACTATCTGGGAAGACTCATCGCCAGCAAAGGTATCGAATCAGACTTCTTCAAGGATATAGATGCCATCATCCCTATCCCCATCACGAAGTCAAGAAGGAAGACCCGCGGCTATAATCAGAGCGAGGAAATAGCCAGGGGAATACAGGAAAGAACCCATCTCCCCATTATCACAGATGCCATCCGACGAGTAACCTTCACTGAAAGTCAAACCCAAAAGGACAGATGGCAACGACTGGAAAACGTAAAGCATGTATTCCAGCTATCAGATACCTATCACGACAAAGACGGCAAACATCCCATCACCGATCTTGCCGGCAAGCATCTGCTTATCGTCGATGACGTCTGCACCACAGGCGCCACCCTCATCTCCTGCTGCGAAGAACTACAGAAGGCAGGCAAGATGAAATTCAGCATCACCACCATCGGATGGACACACGATTAAAAATCTATAATTAATAAGCCATTTATGATGATTAATCATTTTTTTGTCGTACCTTTGCAGATATAAATTATAATTATTTAATCCTTATATGATTATGGACAAGCTAAAGAAAGAATTCGCATCTAAGTTATTGAAGGTTAAGGCTATCAAATTGCAGCCTAACGATCCTTTCACTTGGGCTTCTGGTTGGAAGTCTCCTTTCTATTGTGACAACCGCAAGACCCTCTCTTTCCCAGAACTCCGCAACTATGTGAAGCTCGAACTCGTACACGCTATTCTGGAGCAGTTCCCAGAGGCTGACGCTGTTGCTGGTGTAGCTACTGGCGCTATCGCACAGGGTGCATTGGTGGCTGACGAATTGAACTTGCCTTTCGTTTACGTTCGTTCTAAGCCAAAGGATCATGGTATGCAGAACCTCATCGAAGGTGAGCTCGATCCTAAGGCTAAGGTTGTTGTTGTAGAGGATTTGATTTCTACAGGCGGCAGCTCACTCAAGGCTGTAGAGGCTCTTCGCAAGAACGGCAACGAGATTGTAGGTATGGTAGCTAGCTACACTTATGGTTTCCCAGTAGCAGAGAAGGCCTTCGCTGATGCTAACGTGAAGTTGGTTACTCTTACAGACTACGAGCACGTGGTAGAAGAGGCTCTCGAGACTGGTTACATCAAGCAGGAAGACGTAGAGTTGCTCCACGAGTGGCGCAAGGACCCAGCTAACTGGAAGAAGTAATTTTTTACCCATCAATAATGAGTACAAGTACATTCGAAAGTAATATCAAACAGATTCCTCACAAGCAGGAATCTGTTTTTAATACTTTGAGCGACCTCAACAACCTGCAGGTGCTCAAAGATCGCTTCGAGCAGGTGAAAGACCAGATTCCTGAGGACAAGAGAAAGGAAATGGAGAAACTCAAGGATCTGAGATTCGACAGCGACAGCATCACTATCAACGCTCCTATGGTGGGCGACCTCAAGATGCGCATCATCGACAGAGATTTTCCAAAAACCATCAAGTTTGAAACAGAGAACAGCCCTATCCCATTCAATTTCTGGATTCAGCTGCTCCCTACAGGAGAATTTTCTTGCAAGATGAAACTCACCATCAAGGCTGAGCTCAATATGTTTATCAAGGGTATGGTGAAGAAGCCATTGCAGGAAGGCATCGAGAAGATTGCAGATGCACTGGCGATGATTCCTTACCAGGATTAAAAATAAAGAAATTATGGCACATAAACTTTGGGAAAAGAACTTTGAAGTAAACAAGGAAATCGAACGATTCACCGTAGGTCGCGACCGTGAACTCGACCTCTATCTCGCCAAATACGATGTGCTTGGCAGTATGGCACACATCACCATGCTCGAAAGCATCGGACTTTTGGAAAAGGATGAGCTTACCCAGCTCCTCGCAGAATTGAAGAATATCTACGCCATCGCCGAGAAAGGCGAATTTGTCATCGAGGACGGCGTGGAGGATGTTCATTCCCAAGTAGAATTGATGCTCACCCAGAAACTGGGCGATATGGGCAAAAAGATTCATTCAGGACGCTCACGCAATGATCAGGTTTTGGTAGATCTCAAGCTCTTCACCCGTCATGAGTTGAAGGAGATTGTGGATGCGGTCAAGATTCTCTTCGACGAGCTGATCCAGAAGAGCAACCAATATAAGAACGTATTGATGCCTGGCTACACCCACCTGCAGGTGGCTATGCCTTCATCTTTCGGACTCTGGTTTGGCGCTTATGCAGAAGGACTTGCAGACGATATGCTCTTCCTTCAGGCAGCCTACCGCATGACCAACCGCAATCCATTGGGTAGCGCAGCAGGCTACGGCAGCTCTTTTCCTCTGAACCGCACCATGACAACCGAACTGCTCGGTTTCGACAGCATGGACTATAATGTAGTCTATGCCCAGATGGGTAGAGGAAAGATGGAGCGCAACGTAGCTTTTGCGATGGCTAGCGTGGCAGGAACCTTGGCAAAGATGGCTTTCGATGCCTGCATGTTCAACTGTCAGAACTTCGGCTTCGTGAAGTTGCCTAAGGAGTGTACCACCGGTTCAAGCATTATGCCTCACAAGAAGAACCCAGACGTATTCGAGCTGATTCGTGCCAAGAGCAACAAGCTCCAGAGCTTGCCACAGCAGATTATGCTCATCATGAACAACCTGCCTGTGGGTTATTTCCGTGATCTTCAGATTATCAAGGAAGTATTCCTCCCAGCTTTCGACGAGTTGAAAGACTGTCTGCAGATGGCTGCCTACATCATCAACAAGATGGAGGTTAACGAGCACATCCTCGATGATCCTCGTTATGATCCGATGTTCTCTGTTGAGGAAGTAAATCAGCTTGCCGCTAACGGAATGCCTTTCCGTGATGCTTACAAGACTGTGGGATTAGAGATTGAAGCTGGTGAATTCAAGCCAAACAAGGATATCCATCATACCCATGAGGGAAGTATCGGCAATCTCTGCAACGATAAGATCCAGGCACTTATGGAACAGACTCTCTCTGAGTTCCATTTCGAGCGTATGGAGAATGCAGAAAAGAATCTCTTGAAATAAAGGATATCCCTTGAAATCAAAGAGAATCTTGAAATCAAAGAAATCTCTTAATACATTAGAATCTTTTTGAACTCAATGAAGAAAAAAACATCTATATATAATCATATATATAATAAGGTGTATATATATAATAAGGTGAAGAGAATGGCAGCAAAAGCTGTACTCTTCACCTTTTTGTGTATCTGTCTCATTCTTTCCTCCTCACTTCTGGCATCCTGCGATGCAGACAACAGCATCAGCACCCGATACCCATGCCAGTTTATCTTCCGAACCATCTACCATCCAGGAAGCAGCATTGAGACAGCTCTCCAAGGAGCCGGCACCTACACCATGATTAGTGCCAAAAAGATAAATGGTGCCTGGAATATCTATTCCACCCTCAACGATGGCAAGAGCCATACTGAAACCATTGTCCTCTCTACAGCCAAGGAAAACTATGCCAACTATAGCCATCTAGGAGCAGGAAATGACCTGAAGGATGCCACCAAGAATGGTTTCATCCTCGGCACATCCAACTTCAATGGCTATGTAGCATGGGACAGACAATGCCTGAACTGCATCCTGCAATATGGCGGTACCAACTATCCGCTGGAGTGGACAGGCAACAGACAATCGGTCATCTGCAACAAGTGTAAAAGAGTATATAGCCTTGAAAATGGTACCATCACAAGCGGTGGACATGGAAAAGAAGACAAGATGCTGATGCAATATCGGGTAACCTACACAGGTATTGGCAGCGTGCTGACAGTAGGAAATTAGGTTTCTACGAGAAAAAATGCACGTTTTTGAAGAAAAATGGCGTTTTTTTCTTAAAAGTTGTAAATCCATTTGGTGGAACCGGGAAATTATATTACCTTTGCACTCGCAATTAAGTAACGCGGAAATAGCTCAGTTGGTAGAGCACAACCTTGCCAAGGTTGGGGTCGCGGGTCCGAGTCCCGTTTTCCGCTCCAACTCTAACGTTTACCATGCCGCAATGGTGGAATTGGTAGACACGAGGGACTTAAAATCCCTTGGCCAGTAATGGCTGTGCGGGTTCGAGTCCCGCTCGCGGCACTCCTCCCTTAAAATTTTTCTTATGAAAAAATTTGCATACATCATATTTCTTATTTCATCGATTTTACTAACATCATGTGGTGTCAGTAGTGGTCACTTTAAACTTGAGGGCAAATTTTTAAATATGAATCAAGGTGAATTTTATGTTTATAGCACAGATGGCGGCATGGAAGGCGTGGATACCATCAAAGTTGTAGGCGGTAGATTCACATACGAGATGCCCTGCCATGACGATTGCACGCTGATGATCGTTTTCCCGAATTTCTCTGAGCAACCTATCTTCGCAGAATCAGGAGAATCTGTGGAGCTGAAAGGCGATGCTTCCCACTTGAAGGAAATGGAGGTAAAGGGCACCAAGAACAACGAATTGATGACCAAATTCCGCAAATCGATTCTTGGCAATACTCCTCCACAGGAAAAGAAACAGGCAGAACTCTTCATCGAAGACAACGCAAAGTCGGTAGTAAGCCTCTTTCTCATCAAGAAATACTTCATTGCCACCCCTCAACCAGATTACAAGAAAGCGTTCTCTCTCCTTACTCTGTTGGAGAAAGAACAGCCTAAGAATATTCAGGTAGGTAAACTGAAGCAGCAGATTTCTGCAATGAAAGACGCAGGAATTGGCACCAATTTACCAACTTTCACGTCATACGACACAAAAGGAAAGCTCATCTCCAGCACAGACCTGATCAGTTCACCTGTTGCAGTCATCTATACCTGGGCTACATTCAATTATGACAGTCAGGACATACAGAGAGAGTTGAAGAAGCGCCAGCGCTCGTCACAAGGCAAACTCAAGCTGATGGGCTTCTGCCTGGATGCAAGCAAGAACAGCTGCCAGGAAAATATGAAGCGCGACTCTATCAACTGGGCTGTAGTATGCAATGGAGAAATGCTGGAAGACAAGACTTTGAAGAAGTTGGGACTCACTTCGATGCCCGACAACATCATACTTCAAAATGGAAAAATAACAGCCCGAGGCCTTAACAAGCAAGATCTATACAACAAACTAGACCAACTGCTGAAATAATACCGCGAGCTCTAACCTCCTAAAAAAGAGCTTATGTTAGTAAAAACCTATTGCGCAGCAGTCAACGGACTGGAAGTCACGACTGTAACTGTAGAAGTCAGCCTCAACAAAGGCGTAATGTATCACCTTACAGGCTTAGGCGACGAGGCGGTCAGGGAAAGCCGTGACCGCATCGCAGCAGCCATGCAGTATAGCGGCTATAAATTTCCGATAGCCGACATTACCATCAACCTGGCACCCGCCAACCTGCGCAAGGAAGGCAGCAGTTTCGACCTTCCTCTAGCCATCGGCATTCTAGGCGCCAATGGCAATATCCCCGAAGAACATCTTAAAGAATACATGATGGTGGGCGAATTGAGCCTCGACGGCACATTGCAACCTATCAAGGGAGCTCTGCCTATCGCCATCAGGGCAAGGTCTGAACACTACAAAGGTCTGATTGTACCAGAACAGAACGCCCGGGAAGCTGCCGTTGTGAACAATCTGGAGGTTTATGGAATGAAAAACCTCTTTGATGTCATCCAGTTTCTTGGTGATAAATCATCCCCCACCCCAACCATTGTAGATACTCGCAAGGAGTTTTACGAGAACCAGGTTCATTGCGACTACGATTACGCAGACGTAAAGGGCCAGGAAAACGTGAAGCGTGCCTTGGAGGTAGCCGCAGCCGGCGGTCACAATCTCATCATGGTAGGTCCTCCCGGCTCGGGAAAATCCATGATGGCAAAACGACTCCCCTCCATTCTTCCACCCCTTACTCTCTCTGAAAGTCTGGAAACTACCCAGATACATTCTATAGCAGGCAAATTAGCCAAGAACGTATCCCTCATAGCCCAGCGCCCTTTCAGAGCGCCTCATCATACCATCTCGCAAGTAGCATTGGTAGGTGGAGGAACTTCTCCACAACCCGGCGAAATATCTCTCGCCCATAATGGCGTGCTTTTCTGTGACGAATTACCAGAGTTCAACAAAACCACCCTGGAAGTTTTGCGTCAGCCTCTGGAAGATCGCCACATCAACATCAGCAGAGCAAAATACACCATCGATTATCCTTGCTCCTTTATGTTTGTAGCAAGCATGAACCCATGTCCTTGCGGTTACTATGGTGACCCTACGCACCGCTGTGTCTGCACACCAGGTCAGATCCAAAGATACATGAACAAGATTTCCGGTCCGCTACTCGACCGTATCGATATCCAGTGCGAAATCAGTCCAGTACCTTTCAAGGACATTTCCAAGGCAGCCCCTGGCGAACCAAGTGCCAGAATCAGGGAAAGAGTAATCAGAGCACGAGAGATTCAGGCAGAAAGATTCAAGGATTTCAAGGGAATACACTGTAATGCCCAGATGACGGAACGTATGATTCATCAATTTGCGGAACCAACAGAGGAAGGAATCAATCTCCTCAGAATGGCGATGGAGAAACTATCCCTTTCTGCACGTGCCTACAACCGTATCTTAAAAGTTGCCCGCACCATTGCCGACCTTGCCGGAAGCCAGCAGATAGAACCTCAACACCTGGCAGAAGCTATCGGATATCGGACACTAGATAGGGGAGATTGGGCAGAAAGAGGACACTTCTAAGATAATTATCAGCCAAAACATATAAGAAAATCATCCAAAGAAGGGGTATTTTTTATTGCACAGGGGGTATTTTCTATTAAATATCCCCATTTTAAAAACTAAATACACCCCAATAAAATAATTATTACCCCCTTACAAGCAGAAAAACACGTACCTTTGCAATCGTAAAACAGACGTTATCACAACGTAGGTATAACACAACAATATTAAACTTTTTAAAATTTCAAGACTATGGATAGTATTTTTAAAATTACAGAAGTTATCAAGAAAGTAGGTTTCGCGATTCTTATCGCAGAGTTGGCTGTTATCGCTTACTTGAACGTGATGTAATCATCACCCGATAAAGAAAAATAAGACACTTTATAATATATAAAGTAAGATATATAAAGGAGGAAGTTTTCTACTTATTAAGGTAAGAAGATTGATTATTAAAACAGCAAGACTCAAGACAATAGTAAATGATAATGATTGTGCTACCCTTATCAGAAAGACCTGAAGGGCAAGCACAAAAAAGGCTCGGGCTGGAAAGCTAGAGCCTTTTTTAGTATCTGAATTTTAGAAATTACACCTTATTATATATATAAAGGAGAAAAAGGACACCTAATTATTCCGCATTTCCAACATTTTTTTGTAATTTTGCACCCAAATAACAAAAATATATTAGCTAATATGGAACAAAAGAATTTCAAACGTACCACTGTTACGGCAGCATTGCCTTACGCTAATGGTGGTGTGCATATCGGCCACCTGGCAGGTGTTTATGTGCCAGCCGATATCTACGTACGCTATCTTCGCCTTAAAAAGCAAGACGTTGTTTTCATCGGCGGTAGCGACGAGCATGGTGTACCTGTTACCATCCGTGCCAAGAAGGAAGGCATTACCGTACAGGAAGTAGTGGATCGCTATCACAACCTCATCAAGAAGAGCTTCGAGGATTTCGGCATCTCCTTTGATGTTTACAGCCGCACAACTTCTAAGGTTCACAATAAGTTTGCTTCTGATTTCTTCCGTACTCTTTACGATAAGGGCGTTTTGGAAGAGAAAGTAGAAGAGCAGTTCTGCGATGAGGTTACCGGCGAGTTCCTTACCGACCGTAACATCGTGGGTACCTGCCCTCGCTGCGGTGCAGAAGGTGCATACGGTGACCAGTGTGAGAAATGTGGTGCAACCCTCTCTCCAGAAGAGTTGATCAACCCTACCAATAAGAACAACCCTGGTCATGGCCTCGTCAAGAAGCCTACCAAGAACTGGTATCTCCCACTGGGCAAGTATCAGGACTGGTTGAAGCAGTGGATCCTGGAAGGTCACAAGGAGTGGCGTTCCAATGTTTACGGACAGTGCAAGAGCTGGTTGGATATGGATCTGCAGCCTCGTGCGATGACCCGCGACCTGGATTGGGGTATTCCTGTTCCTGTAGAGGGAGCAGAAGGCAAGGTTCTCTATGTCTGGTTTGATGCTCCAATCGGCTACATCTCCAACACCAAGGAACTTTGCGATGCACAGCCAGAGAAATGGGGTACATGGCAGAAGTGGTGGCAGGATCCAGAGACACGTCTCGTTCACTTCATCGGTAAGGACAACATCGTGTTCCACTGCATCATCTTCCCTACCATGCTGAAGGCTCACGGCGACTATATCCTGCCGGATAACGTACCAGCCAATGAGTTCCTGAATCTTGAGGATGATAAGATTTCCACCTCTCGCAACTGGGCAGTATGGTTGCACGAGTATCTCGTAGATCTCCCTGGCAAGCAGGATGTCTTGCGCTATGTATTGACAGCCAACGCTCCAGAGACCAAGGATAACAACTTTACCTGGAAGGATTTCCAGGAGCGCAATAACTCTGAGTTGGTTGCCGTTTATGGTAACTTCGTAAACCGTGCTCTCCAGCTCACCAAGAAGTACTGGGGCGGCGTGGTTCCTGCCTGCGGCGAATTGCAGGAGGTTGACCAGAAGGCTATCGCTGAATTCAAGGATGTGAAGGAGAAGGTTGAGCAGTATCTCGACGTATTCAAGTTCCGTGAGGCTCAGAAGGAGGCTATGAACCTGGCACGTATCGGTAACAAGTACATCACAGAGTGCGAGCCTTGGAAGGTTTGGAAGACCGATCCTAAGCGTGTGGAAACCATCTTGAACATCTCCCTCCAGCTGGTTGCCAACCTTGCCATCGCCTTTGAGCCATTCCTGCCATTCTCATCAGAGAAGCTCCGCAAGATGATCAATATGCCAACCTTCGAGTGGACTCAGCTGGGCAGCACAGAGCTCCTCAAGCCTGGTACACAGCTTGGCGAGCCAGAATTGCTCTTCGAGAAGATTGAGGACGAGGTGATTGAGAAGCAGCTCCAGAAGCTCGCTGACACCAAGAAGGCTAACGAGGAAGCTTCTTACAAGGCAGCTCCTATCAAGCCTGAGGTTAGCTTCGATGATTTCGAGAAGCTCGACATCCGCGTAGGTCACATCCTGAACTGCGAGAAGGTGAAAAAATCTAAGAAGCTCCTGAAGTTCACCATCGATGATGGCTCAGGCGTAGAGCGTACTATCTGTTCAGGTATCGCAGCATACTATGAGCCAGAGCAGCTGATCGGCAAGGATGTACTCTTCGTTGCCAACTTTGCTCCTCGCAAGATGATGGGTATTGAGAGTCAGGGTATGATTCTCTCTGCCGTTAACTTCGACGGCTCACTCAATGTTACCTCTCTCCTGGGTCAGGTTAAGCCAGGAAGCCAGGTAGGATAATCGTTTCGAAAAAAGCTCTATATCTTCAATACTGAGGATATAGAGCTTTTTCTTTTCAGCTAAAGGAGTAAAAGTGGTATAATCAACTAAAGACCAAACCGATAGCCTACCGTAAAGGTGAATACCTTGTTCTTGGAATCGCCGGCATCAGTCTTATTCACCTTGGTCAAGCCGATATGATAGCGGGCATCCAGAATCACATTCATATACTCATACGATAAACCCACAGGAATAGACACATTCACCTTCTTGGCTGCGTATGTGCTTTCCATATCCCGGCTTTCCTTGTAAAGAGTTGAACCCGTCTTACTATCCTTCTCCAAATCAGTTTCTTCTGACAGCATCTTGCCATCTCCACACAAGAACCCCACCTGTGCACCAGCCATAATGGCAAACTGAGGAGCCACGTATGCCTTCAGCATCAAAGGCACCTGAACATAGTCAAGATTCAGGCGATGATCTTTCACACCCGTATATTTCTTGATTCCATTATTACCCGTATCCCCATTCACTGCCATCTCATAATCCCCCCAGCGGGCACCCTGACGGGCATAATAAGCACCCAGAGAAACACCCAGATAGTCTGTGGCACGATACTCCACATCGAGTCCACCCAGGAATCCCGCCTTACTCTTGGATTTCACCTCCCGGTTGTTTTCCGTTGGCAGATAGATGGAATTATCACTCAGATTGGCAATAGCCACACCTACTCGGGGTATCACCGAGAATTTACCTACAGGATTCTCCCCACCTTGCGCCATTGCCCCCATAGCAGAAAGCAACAGCATCATCACGATAGCAATATTCTTTTTCATCATTGTATATTGTTTTTTTTTATTATCTTTGCATAGAAATTCAACATCAGGGTG